>LSQX01256541.1_pt1 | contig 67152 bp, 58 predicted proteins | sample 654561 | NCBI WGS metagenome assembly LSQX01 (sample SAMN04489861, study PRJNA283612) | anaerobic digester metagenome | isolation source: 4 biogas reactors fed with cattle manure at either 37C or 55C with and... | place: Denmark: Kongens Lyngby | collected 2014
TACGCTGAGCCTCACCGCCACTAAACGTTGTAGCTGGCTGGCCCAAGCGAATATAACCCAAACCAACCTCAACCAAAGTCTGCAATTTACGATGCACCGCAGGAACATTTTCAAAAAAATCAACGGCTGTATCAACAGTCATATCTAGTATGTCACTAATCGTAGCGTCTTTGTACTTAATCTCAAGAGCCTCTCGATTGTACCGCCTACCGCCACAAATCTCGCAGGTTACATAAACATCTGGCAAAAAGTGCATCTCGATTTTAATCACACCATCACCCTGACAGTTTTCGCAGCGTCCACCCTTAACATTAAAACTAAAACGACCCGCCTTATAGCCGCGTATATTTGCCTCTGGAGTACTAGCGAAGAGTTCACGAATCTGGGTAAATATTCCCGTATAGGTTGCTGGGTTTGAGCGAGGAGTTCGACCAATCGGCGACTGATCAACTACAATAACTTTATCAAGCTGACTAATTCCCTCAATATTACTGTGCGCACCCGGAACAGAATGGGCTCTGTGCAATCTGGCTGACAACTCCTTAGCAATAATATCGTTAACTAAAGTAGACTTCCCGCTACCGCTAACGCCACTAACTACCGTCATAACACCTAAGGGAATAGATACGTCAATCGATTTTAGGTTATTCTCGCGTGCACCCTTAACAACCAGCTGTCGATCTTTATTAACCTGCCGTCGTTTTTTAGGTACGGCTATAGACTCCTTGCCACTTAAATACCTGCCAGTAATACTGTCGTTATTCTTCGCAACTTGATCTGGAGTGCCAGCCGCTACAACCCGACCGCCATTCTCACCAGCGCCTGGTCCAATGTCTAGCAGGTAATCAGCTGAACGGATAGTATCCTCATCGTGCTCGACCACTAAAACAGTGTTGCCTAAATTTCGTAGATGCTTAAGGGTGGCTATGAGCTTGTCGTTATCACGCTGATGAAGTCCGATTGACGGCTCGTCTAAAACGTATAAAACACCCTGTAGCCCTGATCCAATTTGAGTTGCCAGGCGAATACGCTGCGCCTCTCCGCCACTCAAAGTGTTCGCCGAACGCCCCAGCTCAAGATAGCTTAATCCAACATTACGCATAAAAGACAACCGAGATGTAATCTCCTTCAATATCATAGTGGCAATTTGCTGCTCTGTGTCAGTTAGTTTTAGCGAATCAAAAAAATCAATTGCGTCATCTACACCTAGATTACAGATATCCATAATGCTATACCCATGGACAGTCACAGCCAGTACAACAGGTTTGAGCCTTGAACCGCCACAGGCTGTACATTTTCTCTCGCGCATAAACCGCTCAATATCCTTACGAATAAAGTCACTGTCTGTTTCTTTCCAGCGACGCTCTAAGTTCGGTATAACACCCTCATAAGTTGAATCATAGTGACGACCGGCGCTTAGAGATACTCGATATTTTTGATCACCCGTTCCGTACAAAACTTTTTGCCGAGCCTCTTCACTCAAATCTTTAACCGGTAGTCGTAAACTAAAGCCATGCGCCTCTGCCACCTCCTGCAGCCTCTTCATATACCAAGCATCACTATTAACACGATTATACGGACGAATAGCGCCCTCAGAGATAGTTAAGTTTGGATTAAACACTAAATCAGGGTCAACCTCTAAGCGACTACCTAGGCCCATACATACTGGACAAGCCCCCTGTGGCGTATTGTAGCTGAATATCCTTGGCTCAAGCTCCGGTATCTCTATGTCTGGATTATCAACTGAGGCATAGCGCTGGCTAAGAATCTTAACCTCGTCTGTATCTGCAAATAAAACACCCAAAAAACCACCGCCCACATCAAGTGCCTGCTCTACACTCTGCGCAACACGACCGCGCATATCATCTGCCATAACAATCCTATCAATCACAATTTCAAGATTATGGCGGTCATTCTTATTAAGCTCGGGGAATTCATCTAGGGCGTAAACTATGCCGTCTACACGAACTCTGGCAAAACCCTGACGGCGATATTGCTCGGGAACATGTGCAAATTCTCCTTTTTTATCTGTTGCGATTGGCGCCAATAGCATAATTCTTGTACCAGGTTCAATTGACATAACCTCATCGATAATATCGTCTTTAGTGCGACGAGTTACTTCTCTTCCAGTAATAGGATCATGAGGTACGCCAATTCTAGCAAAAAGTAACCGCAGATAATCGTAAATCTCTGTAACGGTTGCTACGGTTGAGCGAGGATTCCGGCTTGTCGACTTCTGATCAATACTAATAGCTGGACTCAGCCCTTCAATACTTTCAGCATCAGGCTTATCCATAATTCCTAGAAACTGACGAGCGTAACTACTTAAGCTTTCTACATAGCGGCGCTGACCCTCCGCATAAATGGTATCAAAAGCTAAGCTAGACTTACCGCTGCCACTTAGCCCCGTAATAACCACAAACTTGTCGCGTGGAATCTCAACTGTAATATTTTTTAGGTTATGCTCTTTAGCACCAGTAACCCGTATCACCTCTGACATACTCGCAGTATTATAGCAGTTTTTACTATAAAAATCTACCGTCAGGCTAATCAAAGGTAGTCATTGATTTTAAAATGCTTATGATTGCATAATTTTGACATTTTTGCTACATTATTACTATAGATAATTAATCTTGGTGGAGCGCCTAAGTGAAGAAAATAACCCTACTTGCAATCACTATCATCTTGCTAATTATTATGTTTGTCGAGTCGGGTGTAACAAATGCTATGCTAGCCTTTCTATTGGTTGGAGCTTTACCTGGCACAACATATTCACTGCCACCCGGCACCATGCTAATAATAATCGTCTTAACTATCTGGCTACTTACACTGCGAGCCACTGCACTACCCCTTATATCATTCTTGAGGGTCGACCATATGGCACGAAAATATCTACAACAAAAAAATAACCTACCGAAAAAACGATTTGGACAAATTTAGCTATCAATCTCTTCTGGGATGACTGACTCTAGCCAAAGCTTAAGCTCTTCAAGCACATACTGCTGATGTGACGATAGATCGTCTCGTTGACTTTGAGCCTGGAAGTCTTTCATAAAACTAGGTAGCTGTCGTTTGATACGTTCAGCTCGATATTGCTCATAAGCCAACCTCTCCTCTGAAGTCGCTAACTGCGGAAAATTACGAACCTTATAGCGAGGAAATAGCTCTACTAAACGACTATCACTGAAATCTGGCTTATACTGCTTAATGTCTACGCCCTGACTATTGCGTAGAACCTCCGCCCGAAGCTTATCACGATCACTCACAAAACCTTCATATAGTCTACTTTCGGCATCTGGCAAGGGCTCAAAATCTGGCTTTTTTAATAAAACCTCCGCAACCGTTTTAGCAAAATCCGGATTTTCGTTAAGTAAAGCGATATGCTTTTTTATAGTTTTCATGTCCAAAGAAATCTTAGACCAGCCATCTTCCTGACTAAGTACCCCCAAAGGGGCTATAGCAGGAGATCGATTAAACTGCATTTTTTTAACCGGCAATCTTTGATAATCTTCACCCCTCTTATCATATGGTGTCATAATAATCTCTTCTATCTCGTCAGGTGATTTAGATAGCCACACGCTGGGGTCGTAGCGTAAATCATAGACAAATATGTTGCCATAATCTGCCTCTGCAAGCGGCCAGGCTACAGTGGTTCGATTATAGTCCGCCTCATATCGACCACTAGAATATACAAACGGACTTGGCTCTTGCAAATTGACCAACTGCATAACCTCTTTTTTGTTGCGCATTTTTAGTAAATATTCAAATAGCTTAGGTTGTTTTGTGGCAATCAGCTTGGTTACGGCAATCAAGGCTATAACATCGCTTAGTGCATCATGAGCTTTTTCGTGCTCTAGCCCATTTTCTGCGCTAAGAAGCTCTAATTTATTAACCGGCACGCCATCTATAACTGGCCAATTAATCCCCTCCGGCCTCAAGGCTCTTGTTAGCCGTACTACATCCAGCATATCCCAACGAGAGCGCCCATCTTTATAGCTCCACTCATACGGGTCATAAAAATTTCGCCACAATAGAGCACGCATAAACTCATCGTCAAAACGTATACTATTAAAGCCTAGAATGACCGTATCAGGTGTACAAATCTCTTCGGTGAATATCTTTGCAAACTGAGCCTCAGTATAGCCTTCTTCGCGCGTTTGTTGCGGAGTAACACCAGTAACCATTAACGCACCAGGGCTAGGTAAAGTATCGTCACTCAGACTTACAAGTAAATTATAGGGCTCGCCTATCTGATTAAACTGCTCATCGGTTCGAATGCCGGCAAACTGCATAATTCGATCCTCTCGAGGATTTAATCCGCTCGTCTCAAGATCATAAAAAAAGAAAGTTCTACTCATATAATTAGTATAGCGTAGCGTTCATGCTAACACTAATAAAAAACACCCCAGCGACTTACTAGGGTGATATAAAAAACATATTTGGATATTGGGTATGGCAGACGCAAGCCTGCCATACCCGGACGACCATCATGAACTCTGTCATTTTATGTTAGCGCCGACAGTTGCTAGCGCTTAAACGGAATTCATTGTTCTCCTAAATACAAGTAGAAAGATCCGACCATCATGAACTCTGTCATTTTATGTTAGCGCCGACAGTTGCTAGCGCTTAAACGGAATTCATTGTTCTCCTAAATACAAGTAGAGATGGAACGCCTTTTTAAAAAACCGTCAGGAGCGTGCAAACAACACTCTACTCAACTGACTTGATTTCAGTATATCATAACACCTATCATATGTCAATGGTTTTTACACCAATTCTATTGTTCGTCTAGCGTAAACCTGTTGTCGTAAATCCTAACAACGCTATCACCTGACGCTCCACGCCTTATCAATTCGTGAGTTATACCCATCTTACGCATAATGTCTCTCAAGCGATTAACGTTCTCGTATCCCTCAAAATTAGTACGACGAGCAAACTTCTCAATTTTTTCTCCCGTCACTACATATTCACACGTATCTTCGTCATAGGACACCTGCCAATAACTAGACTGCTGCTCTGCATCAAGACCAATCACAGGCAAGGCTTCTTCTTCAATATCCTGGGAATCTTCTAGTTCACGCGCACGAGCTGCTTGAACTTTCGCTCGAAGAGATCTTAGTACCTCCTTAAGATTCTTATGCGCAAGAGACGACATGGCAATAATATCTACATCGTCACCAGCTATCTTGCGCAGCTCATCCATCTGCATATTTATGATATCCTCATCAAGTCCTTCGGTTTTTGTAAGAGCTATAACCTCTGGACGTTCAGCCAATTCACTTGAATAGTTCTCTAGCTCACCACGAATAACCTTATAGGACGCAGCAATGTCATCAGTATAAGCATCGATAAGATGCAGAAGTACTGCCGTACGCTCAACATGACGTAAAAACCTATCACCTAGACCCTTGCCCTCAGAGGCACCTTCTATTAGGCCTGGAATATCTGCTATTAACAGACTGCCATCATCGATATCCGCCACTCCAAGATTAGGAGTCAAAGTGGTAAACGCATAATCGGCAATCTCTGGTCGAGCATTTGTAACAACACTCAAGAATGTAGACTTACCAGCATTAGGCAAGCCCAATAAGCCAACGTCTGCCAATAATTTCAATTCAAGCTCAGCTTCAAAGACCTCGCCAGACTCACCCAACTCAGCAATCTTAGGCGCTTGCCTGACACTTGACTTAAAATGAGCGTTACCAAAGCCTCCTTCGCCACCCTTAGCAACAATTGCTCGCTCGCCATGTTTTGTTAAATCAGCAATTACACCCTTATCATTCTTAACTATAGTGCCTATTGGAACCTTTACAATCAAGTCTTCCCCAGACTTACCGCGCCGCTTAGCTTTTGACCCATTTTGACCATTTTCAGCCTTAAGTTCTGGTTTATAGCGAAAATCGACTAAAGTATTAAGATTCTCTGTTGCCTCGAAGACAACATCGCCACCCTTACCGCCATCTCCACCGTCAGGACCACCCTTGTCAACATAAATTTCACGACGAAAACTAACAACTCCATCGCCACCTTTACCGGCCTGAATAAAAACCTTAGCTACATCTACAAACATATTAACAAGTATAGCAAAATCGCCCCTGTATTAACAGAGGCGAATACTAGTTGTATAACTTAAGTAAATTTTAATGGATGTAATTAAACCTAGCAGCTTCGGCAGCACTAACCGTTTTGGTGCCAACCCTGTTAAATCCAGCCACACCATTCATGTCACTAAAGGTAACTGATCCATCTGGGCCAACCGACTCAACAATAGCTACGTGGCCAAGACCACCGTGATTCTGCATAATTGCACCTGGAGCTGGCGATCCGTTAACGGCAAATCCTGCCGCTGCCCCACTAGACGCCCATGAGGTTGCATCTCCCCAGAAGCTACCAATTGGCCTTCCTAACTGAGCACGTCGCTCATAAGCATACCAGGTACAGTTTCCAAAGGCATAAGCGTTGCCAGACGAAGCGTTGAATGACGAGTTTCTTGCCGGCTGAGGTGCCGCCGCTGGAGCTGGCGGTGTAACAGGCCTAGGACGCTGATAACCAGGGCGCTGGTCCTCCGGCAACTCACCATCTGGTATAATAATGCGAACCTCTGGCTTAATACCCTCTTCTAGGTCGTTAAAGGCTACGATTCGATCAGCTGAGGCCTTATAGGTTTCAGCAATAGACTGGGCTGTATCACCCTGCTTAGTCACATAAACAACACCGTCAACTGGAGGTATAACTATATCACGACCGTCCTCTATAGCGTCTGAAGCCATATTATTAGCCCACTTAATTGTTTGTGGAGTTAGTTCAAACTTTTCAGCTACCTGCTGAACGGTGTCACCAGCCTTAGCCTTATATGTAACAATTGTACGAGTGTCAGCAGCCGCCTGAACGATTTGAGGCTTAGCAATAGCACCGCTATCCACTCTGGCCACCTCTTTATCAGCCTCCAGGGAGATTGATAAGCTAGCTACATTAGCTGCCACCGGCATATTAGTCTGAAGTGCCAAATTTGCAGCCACGTCTGTGGCAATTTTTTCATCTATAGCTATGTCAATAGGTGAAACCTCAGCAGTCTCTGACGCCTGAGATGAAGATACATTAGCTCTGATATCATCACTTGGTGCTTGATATCCAACCGCAACCACTGCAACTAGCATAATAAATGCACTTGCATATAGCCCGATTGGCTTAATAAGTTCTTTTTTACTACGTTTTGTAGTTGATTTTTGGCTAAAAGCCACGTGGCCCATAAGCCGCGCTACTCTGTTACTCGAACCGCGGTTCGCCTTTTGAGTTGTAATTGTCATTCTCCTGTAGCCACATTACTGTGGTACCTCTACCGTACTAAGTCTTATCTTCTCGCAACAGAACAGGGCACTCGTCGACCAAAAGTTAGATTTGATATTATTAAATATTTAGCAAGTGGTTTGTTATTGCATGCCCGTACGACAATTCTGGTAGGCTCATTTGCCCTATGTAGATTTTTGTTCTTTATTCCCCACCCAAAATCCCATAGTCAAATGTGCTAACATTTAATATAACAGTCATTGACAAATATGTCAATACATTTTTTAGAATATATCTAGCCGGCACCGTTGCTGGCAGTATTTCTTTGTAAGCGCCTCGTGTTCTTCGTTTGTCTTAGAAAAATGAGTTTTACCATCATCCCCAGCTACAAAATATAAATCATCCGTATCTGTTGACGGATAGGCTGCTGCATAAAGCGCCTCCTTGCCAGGATTGGCAATTGGTCCTGGCGGCAAGCCAGTTATTTTATATGTATTATAAGGTGAATCTAAGTCGGGATGAGGTTGTAGTTTATGCTTTTTAGCCGGGTATACAAAGGTTGGATCAGACCCTAGTGGCATACCTTTCTTTAGCCGGCTATGAAACACCTGAGAAACATGCCCCATATCTGTCTGATTGTTTACCTCTTTCTGTATAATCGAAGCTAAGATAATACCCTGATATAACGTTAAGCCATGTTTCTTATAGGCCGACTCTAGGTTTTCTTTAATGATATAGTCCTGCATATAGTCAAAAGGACGCTTTAGAATATTCCCTACAGTGTAGTTTTCGTTAAAACTGTATGTGTCCGGAAACACAAAGCCCTCGATATCACCACCCTCAGGAATTTGTCTCATCATGCCGTATCTCGAGTATTGATTATTAAACGCAAACTTAATTTCTGAATCTTTAAAGCCAGCCCTTCTGAAAGTATTGTATATATCCATCAAATTTTGACCTGGTAAAAATGTTATGCTGTGCTCTCGATTCCTACCCTCAGCTAGCTCATTAACAATATCAGCTACGCCCAGATTGCGCTTAATTGAATATTCACCGGCCTGCAATGGATTTTCGCCATTAAACCTATAATATATCTCAAAAGCCTTAGCGCTCTTAATTAGACCGGCATCCTGTAACTGCTTAGCGATAACACCGATTGTGCTCCCTTTTTTAACCACTATCCTCTGAGTGGTTGAGTCCTGAGGACTGGGAGATGACAAACCGTCTTTATACCAAAGGTAGCCTGCACCGACAACCGACAAGGCAACTGCAATAAAGGTAACAACGCCTCCAATTAGCCACTTTATTAAAGAACTTGATTTCTTGGATATCCTTAAAGGGGTTGAAGGCTCTTCAGACGACTGCGGTCCAGGCTGCTCTAAGTTATTTTCCATAATGTTCCTCGATATAATCCTGAAGAATAATCGCAGCCGCCTCGGCATCGATATCCCCCTTTGAGTAACCACCCTTACGACTAGCTAGGCGCTGTTCTGCCTGAACACTAGTCAAGGACTCATCCTGAAAAACTACTGTAGCAAACTCACTAAGTTGACTAGCAAAATTCTCAACATAGCTAGTTTGATCGGTTGCCTCACCTTGTTGATTACGTGGATAGCCAACAACTATTTTACCAGCGGATTCTTTAATATAAAGTTCGGCTATAGACTTAATCTCACTACCATCAACAAGAATTGTATCATAGGGAATAGCAATCCTAACACCTGTATCGGCTAGGGCAACTCCGATTCTCTTTTCGCCTACGTCAAGACAAATAATAGTCTTTTTACCAGCCACTATACCCCTGTTTTCTTAAGATCAAACTGAACATTTATCTTTTCATCGTCTTCTGGCACGATATTAACCCAGAAAGGCCAAAAATCGACCTCGACATCATCAACACCCTGAATAGATTTTAAATCTGCCTGAATATCGCCGAATCGCTTACCTTTTGTACGAGCCTTAATGTCTTTATCGCTAACCTGAGGCCCAACCTGACCCTTGGCACTAATGCTAACCGAAGCCCCACCGTCAACTGGATTAAAATCTGAAAACGTAGCGTCTTTATCGCCAGCATCATATATCCGCTGATTATTTTCCTTAGATAGCTTACTTTCTAGAGCAGCTTCGAGATATTGCCTAAGCTCCGACTCCTTAACTCCTGTTAAGCTATAGGTTACAGTGCCCTTGAGCTTGGCTTTACCCTCAGGAGCCTCCTGGCCAACCTCGGGCTCAGAAACAACATCACCCCGAGTTGTAATAAAGCTCGACTTAATAGCACGCACGTCATTGTTAAATTTAGCGGCTAACTTTGATTGATAGTCATCATCTTTTTGAGCCGCCAGTTGCTCTGATGCCTTTTGAACATCTGCCTGAGTAACAACCTTTAGAATCTTCCTACTACCGCCAGTCATCTCAGAGCCTCTAGCGCCCACACCATCAATTGTAGATTCGTATCGACGTGCCGAAAGATTACATTCATCACCAATAGTTGTAGCCCTCACTTTAACATCGGCCCTGCCCGCCACAGTGCTAAATCCCGAGCCATTCCACTCTGGCTGAGCGCCAGGCACGGTAACTTCAGTCTGAGTTACAAACGTGCAATCACCGTTACTAAAGCCTGTACCTAGAGGAACCTTCTTTGATCCTGGCGTTGACTTAGATAAAGTCATAGAACCGCTAGCCGCCTTACCTTCTTCTTTTGTACCCGTAGCAGAGAAATCAATACTAACTTCTTTTTTGTCGGTAACAACAATTGACTTTAAGACGCCCTTAGAGGCATCAGTCTCGACATCGGAACGTAGTGAAACAGATGTGTTAATAGTTTGATTACTGGTTTTTGCAGACACAATTACCGTAGCCCGAGGCGCAAACCAAATTGCCCAAACTAAAAATCCGGCCAGCAGAACAATAAAACCACCACTAATTAACAGCTTTTTTCTAAACTTGTTAAAGTTCGGAACCTTTTGAGCCTTTTTGGCTCGTCCAGGTGACTCACCCTTGGCTGGTGGAGTGGCTAATTTATCACTAGCTATCACAGAAGCAACCGCTTGATTATTAGGCTCAGCCGCATCAACATGCTGCCCAACAGGTAGTTCGGATCCATCAATAATATCGTCCTCATCATCCACCTTAAGTGCTGGAATATCTGGTATTTCTGGTCTAGATTGAAGATTTTTAGCTACAGGAATTCCAGCCCCTGCCGCTAGTGGCAGTAGCGACTGTTCGTTGGTAATTAAAACTAGTCTTTTATTAGCTCGCTTGGCAACCCGTTGTAAAATCCTTAAATTAACCACACTCTGCAAAACACCAATTCGTTTTGGCGGAACAAGTGCTACGATCTTCTCCTTCGAAGCCTTTAGCTTGCTACTTATAACTGTGATATCGTCATCGACATCTATATAAATTACATCTTTGTTCATGCTAAATTCGCAATATTCTGTTTAGTTTTTCTTTGATGTTATCGCTTTCGTTAACTCCTATTATTGTATCATACCCAACCCGAAGTAGCCCCATAGCCGTAATGAAAGTGTGATCTGATATCTTACCAGTCTTATCAACAACCCCCACAACCTCACTAGGCTTAATTAACTGCACTGTTGGCTTTTTAGTAAAGGGTAAATCTTTATACCAATCTCTAGTTTCCAGGGCTGTAACCAGCTCCTTCAGGCTAGCACCACCACCACATAGCAATATACGACTTGGCAAATGATCAACTGAGTCAAACTCACTTAAGGCCAACTCAACGCCCTGAAGCCAGACATCTAGAGTTTTATCGATAGACTCCCTTAGGCTCTCCCTAACAGACGGTTTAATCTTATCGTTTTCAATATTAACCTTAATCTTCTCAGCATTCTCATAGGTTAGGTCTAGATCATTTGCGATAGTACGTGTGAAGCTACGACCACCAATACCGAACATCCTAGTTCCCTCAACACCGCCATCATTAACTACAGCTATATCAGTAGTGCCACCACCGACATCTGCCAAAACAGCCGTAAAGTTGCTACTAGCATCAGTTCCCAGCACACTACGACTCACAGCAAATGGTTCGGCAGCTACAGCAATTAGTTCTAAAGCCAACTCATCCGCCACTCGCTCTAGGGCCCCAATATGAACCATTGGCGCAAACGCAGTATATAGCTGGACTGCAACATCCTTACCCTGAAAACCTAATGGATTACTTACCTTATAGCCATCAATGTGAATACCGACTAAGGCGCTATTAACTAGCTTAATTTCAACATCCTGATTGCCAGTTTCTAAGGCGATCTGTTTTTGTGCCTTGCTGTGAGCTCTCTCTTGAACCTTCTCGATAATGAACTCCATCTCAGCCTCATCTAGCGGACGGTCTGGTTGGGGACGACGATAACGAATCGTACTAGTTATGCCTTTTACAAGCTCTCCAGCAATCCCAATTACAGCTCGCTTAGCCTGAAGACCAGCTTGATCTTCAGCTTCAGCCAACGCCTCTTCACAGTTACGAACGACACCGCCAATATCGGCAATTGCACCAGAGTGCATATCACCAATATCCTGCCTAGCCCTGCCAGCACCAACAACCTTTAGATCATCACCATCTATTTTTGCAATAATTGCCTTAACAAATTCAGTACCAATATCAACCGCTACTAAGTAATTTCTATCTATAGAATCATTGGCACGTTTACGCAATTTATCAAAAACCATAAGTAGTTATTATTATATACCACTCACTTAGCGCGGCGCAAATTATTAATTTGTAGTTTTGGCGGTGCAGCAATAGACGAGTAGCGCAATCAAGATGGTCACTAGTTGCTATGGTTGAGTTTACACTGTTAACTGCATTAGCTAGATACACGGTGTGTGTTGTATCAAAAATACCACAATCAAGCTAATCCAAGCCTTTTGTGGCACACTTAATGTATCCTATTTCACACAAGCGATTAACAGATCTATTGCATTTATATAAAATATATGTTATAATTATAAGATGAGTAACCCCAATAAGAAACACCCATATTCGAAATCTTTCGAGGGATCTAGTCAAAGCCAAGCGCTTAAGTGTCTTATACCAATGACCCATGAAAACCACCAACTACTGCACGATGAAATGCGCGGACTGATTGACAATCTAGACCACAAACTTGCAATTCCGTCATCCGAGGCCTCTGGATATTACGGATATATCAATAACAGAGGTGATCGCCTAGCTTTTGCTACTCAGCATAACTATAACCGCCTGGCAAGATGCGCAATCTACATACAAGATAACGAGCTAGACCACGAACGACGGATTGAGCTAACTAGACATCCATCAAAAAAGGATGCCTGGCAATACGGACAGCGCCACAGTCTTAACAGTCACGTCACTAAAAAACAACTACTTAACAGTACAGATGTGATTGGAATAATCTCTTCACACATAGACGAAACACCCGGTTTTATGAAAAGTGTTCTTGATGAAGGCAACAATGGCAGACGAGAAGTTGCTGATGTAGTCACTAATATAGCAGATGAGTTTGGTCTTGAGAGAAGGTTTCACGAAAAAAACTGGAAATCACACAAACTACTAAATCCTGAAGACCCTCTGTCATCTTACAATGTTCACTTATCCAATCATGAAACCCCCAGCGGTAGCCAAATCGAACTAGCTATCTCTGCACCATTAAGCCTAACAGACAATCCAGGATTTTTCGAAAGCATCAGGCAAGCTTATGTAGTACGCTACAAAGCAGGAAGCGAAAGTGCAGTAATTGGCGAAGCTCAATATCAAATATCGCCCAATGCACCAATCACAGATCCAAACATTATTAGAAAAATGGAAGACGCCTTTTATTATCGCAGGCAGTTCGACAACAGCTCTAGTGTTAGCGAAGATAACTTGCTAATTTTCAGCAAAGGACTAGCCGAGGTTTCAAAATACCAAACATATGAGATTGATGATTTATAAAAGTATCGCTTTTATACGCCTAATACCTGCTGCACTTGACTCTTCTTTTTTGATCTTAAAGCGCTTGCCACCTTCACCAATAACACTAGTGCGATCAACATGTGGACCGCCACAAATTTCAAAACTGACACGACTATTATCTTGACCAACTTGATAAACTTTGACTGTTTCGCCGTATTTATCACCAAACGCACCAGCTGCGCCCATCGCTATAGCCTCACTAGTTGGATATTCTTTATAGCTAACAGGTAGATCTTCGCTTATCCATTTATTAACCAGCTCTTCGATTTCGTCTAATTTATCGCGAGGTACCTTGCCGTCATGGTTAAAGTCAAATCGTAAACGCTCTTCTGTGATATTGCTACCATGTTGAGTTATGTCATCGCCCAACACCTTACGCAAAGCCGCATACATTAAATGTGTAGCGGTGTGATACTTCAAATGAATCGGACTAGTTCCACCTAAGCCGCCCTTGAACGCACCTTTAGCAGCAGTCTGAGAACGCTTGCGTTGCTCCTCCATCTTGTCGTCAAACTCTTTACGCCAATCTTCAGATAGAGCAATATCTTGTTTATAAACTTCCTCCGTCGACAGCTCTAGGGGGAAGCCATACGTATCATAAAGAGTAAATAACTCTGCTCCTGTTAAGCCGTCTTTGGCAAACTTCTCAAGCTGACGAAGACCTTTTCGCAAAGTCTGCCTGAACACCCTTTCTTCCTTAGCTAATATAGCAATCACATCCGACTTATTTGCAACGACTTCTGGGTAGTCATCTGCGTATAAATCAGCAATAACAGGGACAATTTCTTCAAAAAAGTTCTGTTCAATGCCTAGGTCAAACGCAAAACGAATTGCTCTTCTTAGCAACCTACGCATAACATAGCCCTGCTCTTTATTAGATGGCACACAACCATCAACCGCTAAAAAGGTGGCAGCCCTTAAATGGTCGGCAATCACCCGCATACTAGCAGTGTTGCTATCATACTTCTTAGAGCTAAGCTCTTCAATCTTCTCGATAACCGGCGCCAAAAGACTAATCTTAAACACATCAGGACTATCGATTCGGGCTGCTGCAATACGCTCTAAACCTCCACCAAAATCAACATTCTTACGCTTAAGCGGCTCAAAACTGCCGTCCTCAAGTCGACGATATTGCATAAAGACCTGGTTACCAATCTCCATAAACCTGCCACTATCACTAGCTGGATGCGCCTGGCCGTAGCTTTTATCATGATTTTGCTCGCCAAAATCGTAAAACACCTCACTATCTGGACCACAAGGATCGCCAATTGGCGTACTGTCAATTCCACCGCCACGACTCCACCAATTCTCTTTATCATTATAGAAGAATATTCGCCCACCCTGCATACCTAGCTTATCGCCATTTTCGGCTGTATCTAAATCAACAACTTTAGCATCTATACCTTTTTTCTTGAAAATCTCCTGCCAAATCTCCGCAGCCTCAGTATCACGCGGTATTCCATGCTCTTCGTCGCCAATAAAACAAGTTACGTAAATCTTCTGAGGATCGAGTCCAACTACATCTGTTAAAAATTCAAAAAACCATTCAATCTGCTGCCTCTTAAAATACTCGCCCATACTCCAGTTACCAAGCATTTCAAAAAAAGTTGTATGGCGATTGTCACCCACATCATCAATATCCTGGGCGCGTAAGCAAGTTTGACTGTTTACGAGCCTGTTACCAGCCGGATGGTCCTTGCCAAGTAGGTAAGGCAATAGTGGTTGCATGCCGCTACCTGTGAATAGTGTAGTTGGGTCGTTGTTCAACACGAGCGGTGCTCGTTTGACTATTTCATGCTGACGATCTTTAAAGAATTGTAAGTAGGCTTGACGAATTTCTTGCGTGTTCATATCTGTTAATTATAGCAGGTTCTGTGAAATTTTCGAACCAAGTAGATCACTCTTCTTCAAATTGACCCTGGTATTCTCGGATTAAACTAGCATCTTGTAAATCTTTTTTGCGACCAAGTGCTTCTTTGCTTTTTATTAAATCCTCTAGGCCCATGAAACACACTCCGTCCTTCATAAAAGCACTACGCTTTAGTCGCTGTAAATCTCTGCCCATATAAGAGGTCATTATGTTATAGCCTCGATGTGTTAATATGCGCTTACCGTCGTCATGGATGTATTCGCGCCAACCTTTATCATGAAACAATCGATACTGCTCTTTACTTACAACTAAATCGACGTCCATAGTATCGCGCAGACCCAAAGTTTCAAGCACGCCACCACCAATCACAACATAACTGTCATCGGGAAGATTAAGACGACGCACCATGCGTACCGTTGATCGTTTGGCTCCAGGCTGAGACCTAACCGCCTCCCTAAGGCTACCGTAAATATTTTCTGATTTAATTAGTTCTGTTACACCATAAATATCAAGCATATTCTTTAGGCCGGGTGAAACATGCGCAATACCAAAACGCACATTATCACCCGTAAGTCTTTCTACTATCCGCTTTAAAGCCTCTGCGCCAGTATAATCGATATTACTAATTGAACCAGCATCTAGAATTACACAAGTAACTGGGTCTTTGGCTCCTGCTATCGCCTCTTTCATGCGACGACTAAAATAGGTTGCATTCTCAAAAAATAAATCGCTATCAAAATGATATATTAACATTCCAGCTGGGCGAGATGTTATTTTATGGCTACCTTTAATTCGATCCGCTGCCCAGCCATCAATAATCCTATCCCTTAGCAAGATATCATCAACCGGGCGATACTCTCGGCGTAAACGCTCAACCAATGAGGCTAGCACCGCAATCATCACGCCCTGCTGCACACCGAGTAGCGCCACGGCAATTAACGCTAATAGAGCAATACCGAACTCTGCCTTATGAGTGTTCCATATGTCCTTAAGCTGATCAACCTTAATAAGATGAAGTCCAATTGAACAAACTACCGCCGCTAATGCTGCGTGAGGAACCACAGCTAATAGACCGGTTGCAAACAGTAATAATAATCCTATAAATAAAGCCATCAATATATTAACCAGCTGCGACCGCCCGCCCGCCATATGTGCCGCAGAAGTTCGAGGCGGACTACCATTAACAGCAAACCCCTGGGTAACTGCAGAGGCGATATTTGCCAGACCAAGTGCCATTAAGTCTTTATTGTCCTGTACCGCCTCATCATGTTCGGCAGCAAAACTACGAATCGTAGCTGAACTTTGAGCCAGTATAACAATTGCAATTGCCAAAGCTGAGCTAAACATAGCCACCATTTCTGGCCATGATAACTGTGGCAGGACCACCTGAGGCAAACCTTCAGGTAGCCTACCCACTACTTCTATTCCGTAAGTAGGTAAATCAAATAACTTCGTAGCCAAAGCGGCGGCCACCAGACCCAGTAAAGCACCTGGTAGTTTATACCTTCCTGCCAAGACAATAATTAACAAAACAGACGCAGCCATAATTGCTGTCGGCCAGTGAATACTACCCAACTGACCGGCTGTCTCTACCAGCCTTACTAAAAGACCGCCTTCAGCCTCAACTCCAAGCATCTCGGGAATCTTACCAAGTAACAATTGAGCACCCACGCCAGATAAGAATCCCACCAAGACTGGCTTTGATATAAGGTCAGCTAAAAAGCCCAGCCTCAGCGCACTCATGATTAGTAAAATTACACCAGTCAAAACCCCAAGCAGCGCCACAGCGCCTGCAAACTCTGGAGATTGGGCCGCAGCCACCGTAGCTGCGCCACTTGCTACTAAAGCAGCGGTAGCCGAATCGGCCCCAATCACCAAATATCTAGAAGAGGTAAAAATAGCAAACACAATTGGTGCAAGCAGAGCACAATATAGACCAGTTTGAATAGGCAGGCCTACAATTGCTGCAAAACCTAAACTCTCTGGAATGGCAATAGCCGTCACTACAAGAGCAGCTATAATATCGCCTTTAATTGACTTCTTTTTATAGCCTTTGAAGCTCGGAATAAAAACCCTGTTTAATACCTTTTCCATAGCTTATTAGCCTATATTATAATGCCACCACCAACACACTCTTCGCCGAGATACAATACAGCAGACTGCCCAGAAGCCGGAGCACGCTGAGCCTCGCTCATATAGAGCCTATTCTTATCAAGCCTAGCCTTAACCTTTGGTGCTCGATGGCGAATCCTAACATGATAATCACCATCGCCTTGATTATCACCAATCCAGTGAATCGCACCCAGTTCTATCTCTTGACGCCACATGGCCTGATTATTTAAATCACTCGAAACATATACCTCGTTCTTATCCATACTCTTGCCCACCACATAATAGGGCAACCCCCCTCCAACATTTAAGCCATGTCGCTGACCGAGAGTATAAAACAAAGCCCCGTCATGCTTGCCGATTACCTTGTTCGTTTCTTTTTCAACAATATCACCAGACTTAGTTGTAATATACTGACTTAAAAAATCCCTCATCGAGACCTGACCAACAAAACAAACACCCATGCTTTCTTTTTTTTGAGCCGTATATAGTTTTCTCTCCTTGGCCATTTCGCGAACTTCCTGTTTTGTATAATCGCCCAAGGGAAGTATAGTTTTAAGCAAAGCACCCTTAGACACTCGATACAAAAAGTATGTTTGGTCTTTATTCTCATCCTTTGCAGATAATAGTCGTCCGGCATCTGTACGAGCATAATGGCCCATAGCTATATAGTCTGCTCCACCTGTCAAAGCAGCTTCTAAGAAAAGCTTGAATTTCACTTCCTGATTGCACATTATATCAGGATTGGGAGTTCGACCCTCTTTGTAGGCATCAACCATATATTGAACAACTCGCTCTCTATACTCTGATTCAAAGTCGTATACTAAAAAATCAATTCCAAGCTGGACGGCTACTCGTTTAGCATCAGCCAAGTCATCTGCCCAAGGACACTTCATGCCCGGTAAATCTTGGCTCCAGTTCTTCATGTAAACGCCAGTTACCTCATAACCTTGCTCAACCAAAAGAGCTGCCGCCACACTACTATCAACCCCACCACTCATGCCGACAAAGACTCGACTCATCTTGAAACACCTATATAAACAATTAGTATCTTAATAATCTCACTAGCTGCCAACCACCAGCCAGATGGAGTTAGCCACCACCATTCCGACCACTGGTTATCTCGCTTAACTGGGTGGTTAATTACCAGCGCCTCTCCACCCACAATCCTCTTAAACTCAAGATTAGCTCGACGCTGATGATAAGCAGAGGTTACTAAAATAACCCTTCTAATGTCCCTATCAGAAAAAACCGTATTAGTTAATTGAGCATTTTCCTTAGTGGTCTCAGAATTCTCTTCAATAATGATAGACCTACGGTCGACACCTTTGCTTATAGCATACAAGCGCATAGCCTGAGCATTGCTTGGTCCAGCTTTATCAGCTGCAGCCCCAGAGAATATTAATGTATCTGCCCAACCTCTTTGATAAAGATCAATAGCCTTTTGGGTGCGAGCAATAGTGTCACCACCGCTCACAGCTACAATTGCGTCAACCTTTTGACACTGCGCTAAACCCGGTTCGGCATTTGGGGTTGAACCGCAACGAGCTAAATCATCCGGGGCTAGATATGCGCCCATAAGTATTATCGTCATGCCAATAACAATTGATGTAATTAATAGGCGGATCATAAAGCTACTTTCGTACGTTTCGCCTCCTGCTGGACAGCAGCGATAATTGCATCAGCCGCCCTTTGTATGTCGTCTTCAGTTGTTTGTCTGCCAAGAGTTAATCGCAGACTACCATTGGCCACATCTTCTGATAAACCAATCGACCGCAAGACAGCTGACGCTGTCGCCTTATTTGCAGCGCAGGCACTGCCCGTAGCCACTAGTACGCCGCTAGATTCGAGCATAAAAACTAACCTTTCAGCATCAATATTAGGGAAAGATATATGCAAATAGTTAGCTAAACGGTGTCTTAAATTACCAGAAACTATAGCACCAGGAAAAGCCTCTGTTAACCTGCGCTGCAAATCATCACGCAAACCGCCTAGTCGCTCAACCTCTCTCTTGCGGTGCTTATCCGCCAACCTGACAGCTTCAGAAAATCCAACTACACCTGCTACATTCTCTGTACCACTACGCAAACCTAGCTCCTGACCACCGCCCACAATCCTAGCTGTCAGCTTAATTCCGGGCCTTACCCAGAGCAAGCCAACCTGCTTCGGTCCATAGATTTTTGCAGCGTTTAAAGTTAGTAGGTCCACACCCAAACGAGCCACATGAATATCCACCAAGCCAAAACCTTGCGAAGCATCACAGTGCAGCACCAGCTGCGTGTTGTTACCTTTTTGCTGTCTGAGTTCGCGATGTTTTTTGATTAAGGCTGCCACATCAGACAGAGGCTGAATCGTCCCAATCTCATGATTCGCTAAAGCCACACTAATTAGCTGAGTCTCATCATTAATCTCGGCCTCTAGTTTACCAATATCGACACGCCCTGTTTTGTCAACCGGAGCTAAAGTATAACTTTCAGAAGTCTGAATCGCCTTCTTAACGCTATCGTGCTCAATTTCTGAGCATATTTTATGGCCACCGAAACTTCCGATTGCCAAATTAATTGACTCAGTAGCTCCAGCTGTCATTACTAGCTCATCAGCCGTAGCACCGATTGTATGCGCAATCTTCTCCTTAGCGGCCCGATACTCACGCTTAACCTGTATGGCTGGATCGTAAGGGCTTGAAGGATTAAAGAAGTAATCTGTTAAATATGGTTTCATAGCTGAAAAAACCCGCTCATCAAGCGGAGTAGCTGCAGCATAATCAAGATAGCAAAGTGCTTTTGTCATAATATAACCAGTATATCGCACTTATTGATACACACCAACCAAAGCTACATTTGGTTGACGCTGATAAACATTTCGACAAACTCTCTCATAATAAAGCTGAGTTGCCATAACAAAATTGTTAAGCTCCTGACCCTCTATAAAGCAATATCGTGCCCCTTCTTGAACCTTCAGGATGCCATTGTTATGTATTTCGTAGCGAATTGTAATACTTTTATGCTTTCTTGTGTAGATTTCAGTTGATTCATCATACCATATCCAAGTATTGGGATCTAAATTAAAAAATTCGCGCCTATGACCATGAGGGATTTCTCCAAATATCAAAGCACCTATGTCACTCTCTAGCTGGATCAACTCTCTTTCTGTCAACTTCTTAAATGGACGATTCTGCGACTTTTTTAAATTTTTTTGGGAAGTTTCATTAGTTGCTCTAACCTCGTAAAATAAAGGCTCATCAGTCCCTATCAAAAGCTGCATAGCTCTTTTAAAGACCTGCGACATCTAAACCTCATCCTCTGAGTTTAATTTTTCTTCACGTAAATTGGCCAAACTTTGACCAATGGCAAACACCCTACCAGGTATAGACAAATACTCGGCGGGAATTTGAGTGTCAGTTTCGGCCTCTGGTGGTTGCGTCAACGGGATATCCGCCTCCTCGTAGTTAATTGTATTGGCAGTATCAGGGTTATACATACCTTTTAGCTCCACAACTATAACTTTTATTAGTTTTGTATACCAAAAAGAGTTTCGGCATTACGAGTCGTATAAATGGCCAAATCATCAAGCCGCAAACCTCTTGCTGCCGCGTGATACTCTGCCACCTCCCTTACTCTAGCTGGCTCATTCACTTTACCACGAAATGGACGTGGTGTCAAGAATGGGGCGTCCGTCTCTAAGAGTAGCCTCTCAAGCGGAATCTGCAAGAACATCTCTTTCTGTGATTCATCTCGTGTAAACGTACTAATTCCATTCAGACCAACATAAAAACCTTTAGCCAGTCCACGCTCCATATGCTCAATTTTATCTGTAAAACTGTGTAACACACCCCTTAAGCCGGAAAAATTATCAACGATTGGCCAAAAATCATCAAAAGCGTCTCTGACATGGAATACAACCGGTAAGCCTGCATCCCTAGCTATCTGCAGCTGCTTCTCAAAAGCCAGCACTTGATCAGACTTTGGACTATGAAGATAATAGTAGTCTAGTCCAATCTCGCCAATTGCCACTATTTTTTTATTGCTAGAGCTAGCTAATTCTGCAATCAAATCAACTCCGTGTCTCGAGTCGTGCGGATGCACACCTATGGATGCAAAAACATTATCATAGCCAGAGGCAAATTTTACGGCTTTTTTTGAGTCATCTATAGTTGTACCGATACAAATTAGCTTTTTAACACCAGCTTCATTGGCTCGTTGAATAACCTCATCCACCGGCAAGCTATAATCGTCACCATGAATGTGGCAATGAGTATCAACTAACACCGATAAGCCCTCTATTTAGCCTGGTTTGATCTTGGGTCATCCGTATGAATATACAGTTTTGGAAAAAGTACACCCTGATCTTTAACTAAACCATCTACAAAAGTTGCATGAATCTTTTCGGCTGTTTCTGGCATAAATGGCCGTAACAGATCACTGATCTGCAATAAAGCTCCCACCAGATTCTGCAGTATCTCTGCCAAATGGTCGGCGGAATCTGGGTCTTCTTTGGCCTTTTTGGCAACCTCCCAAGGCTTGACACTCTCTATTCTGCGATTGGCTGCCCTAACTGTTGTCCAGACATGATCCAGAGCTTTATTATAATCAAGCTCCTTCATTGAATCATGATAAGCTCGAGTGTCGTGCTCACCGCTAGTTACCTCGCCAATAACACCCGCCTGATAGCGTGTAATCATACTGGCAACTCGCTGCACTAAATTGCCTAAATCATTGCCAAGTTCTGTATTATAGGCAGTTTCAAACCTACTCCAAGTAAAGTCACCGTCATCCTGTGTTGGGATGTGTCGCGAAAAGAAATAACGGAAAGCATCTAGTCCATAGCTATCGATAATTTCATTTGGATCAATCACATTGCCAACTGTCTTGCTGATTTTAGCACCGTCAACGTTTACAAAGCCATGTACTAGTAGCTTTTTAGGTAACGGCAAACCAATACCCAGTAACATAGCTGGCCAAATCCCGGCGTGAAAACGTAAAATATCCTTACCAATCACCTGAATATCAGCCGGCCAATAATCTTGCCATTGATTACCAGTTGGATAGCCTAAAACAGTAATATAGTTTGACAGTGCGTCCATCCAAACATACATAACCTGAGAGTTGTCACCTGGCACAGATATACCCCAGCTTAGATTCTTGCGAGGCCTACTAATGGAGACGTCTTGGACGCCATCTTTTATCATCTCTAAAAATTCTTTTTTGCGAAACTCTGGCACGATCTGCATTTTGTCAGACTCTATTGCCTCTTTAATCTGATCCGAAAAATCACTAGCTCTTAAATAGTAGTTCTCTTCCTCTAGTCGTTGATAAGACTGACTGTGATCTGGGCAAACTCCGCTATTAGTCTCCGCCTCTTTATCTGTTACAAAAGCTTCGCAGCCCTGACAATACCAACCAGTATAGGTTGACTTATAGATATGAGGTTGCAATTTTTGCCAAATCTGCTGAACAGCAGCTTTGTGAATTGGATGGGTTGTGCGAATAAAATCGGTAAATTGCGCTCCAACCTTACGAGCCATTTGTTCAAAATTAACATAAGATTGGTCTGTGTAGGCTTGCGGGTCCATACCCAGCTCAGCAGCTTTGGCTGCAATTTTATTACCATGCTCATCAGTCCCCACCTGAAACCGCACCTTATGGCCTTGCTGCTCTTGATAGCGCTTCCAAATGTCAGCGTATAGATAATCAAGCGCATTACCTACATGGGGCTTGCCATTAACATAAGGAATTGCAGTTGTGATATATAGTTGCTTTGTCATTGCTTATAGTATAGCAGATTAGATTTTAGCTGCTAACCTAAAAAAGCAAGCCTAATCTGTAGTTTTATAATACGAAGCAGCTAGATTACGCCAGTCATCTAGACTAAGAGCTTCTGCACGCACATCTGGAGATACTCCTGATTCAGCTAAGATTTTTTCAATTTCCTGCTTAGATACAGCCAGTCCGCCGCTCAAGCTAGAGCGAATCTTTTTTCTCTTAGAACTAAAGCCCGCCTTAACAACCCTAAAAAACTGCCTCTCGCTGATATTTACCGGTAATTCAATTGGCTTTGGTCGCAAAATTAAAACCTGCGAATCTACTTTCGGAGGAGGTGTGAATAAATCAGCTGGCACGACATCACCAAGACTAGCGTCTGCGTAAAGTTGGGCACTAACGGCCAAGACGCTCATATTACCTGGCTGTGCCACCACTCTCTCAGCCACCTCTTTCTGAATCAACAAAACAACAACGCTAGGTCGATTCTTGTCTGTCATGAATTTATGAATAATCTTACTGGTAATGTAGTAGGGTACATTAGCTACGACCTTATAGCCCTGAGGTAAATCTCTGGTGTCATACTGCAATATATCACTGCACACAACTTCAAGCTGCTTTCCAGGAAACTGACCAGGTAGCTTTCTTGCTAAATCCTCATCAAACTCGACACTAATAACCTGCTTGGCACGGTTAAGCAATACTGAGGTTAACGTCCCTAAGCCTGGACCAACCTCTAAAACAGTGTCGCCATCACCTACATTAGCACAATCGGCAATATGGTCTAACACAAAACGATCATGCAGCCAGTGCTGACCAAGATGTTTTTTATTGCGCAAACCCATTATCGGTACGTATCTGGCAGACTGCTGCCGCAATGAGGCCATGGCTGCCAGCCTCGCCTGACATAAAGATCGCGCGCAGCCTGATCTTGAACTTCTGGCGGAGCATCGGCTGGGTCATAATAGCCACCATAATTACCCCAGGTTGCATAGCCAAACTGATAAGCCCCTCGATAGCTCGGGTTTCTCTTGTTGGCATAGTTACCGCCAGCCTCACAGGCTCGTAGCTTAGCTAACGCAGCTGCAAAATCACCACTAAAACTTGGCTTAGCGCCAACAATCTCAACCTGCTCGCTCGGCTTCTCAATTTCCACACTTTGAATTTCTTTCCTGTCTATCTCTTGACCATTGCGCATTGTAACCTCGTAGGTGACTGACTTTTTACCGTTCTTACCAGGAGTTTTTACCTCACGATAACCAACTTCCCGATCAGCATCCTGAATTTTACGTACAGTAAACGGCACTGGCTGCTCCTCTGTGATTGTCTGCACGCCGTTGCGCCACACCTCAATAGTCATGCCCGACTCAATCCTGGCAGACTTTTCAACCGAAAGAGTATCTTCTAAGCCTAAGACTATCTGCTTGTCTTGAAGCATTTCACCGACCGTCTTAGACTGCGTCCTGACTTGCTTTTTCTTACCATAAAGAACCAAATTAATTGGTGTTGCTCGAGTTATCAATAATTGAGTACCTGGCCCATCCCCTAAAACATCCTCAGATCGTGTTAGCTCTGCGGTATCTTCATCATAAAGCTTAACCTTTGCTTGCTTAGCAATATCCTTTGGTGTTGTGTATGGCGATATCACCTTCTCGCGTTGCAAGCCGTCAACAATCATAACTGGCTTTGCTCGGTATATATTAACCGTATAGTCTGTGGTGTTAAATTCAGTCTCTGTAGCAGGCTCGACTATATCGCCTGTCGAAAGACCAATACCCGCCCTCTCTAAAGTGTCTCCAACTGTATTGGCTTCAGTTATAACTGTACGTCGCTCGCCCTGATCAAAAATAGTAACCAGTCTTTGACCTGGCTCAAGCTTTGAATGATGACGTGTATCAGCGCTAACCTTAAAGCCAATCATTAAAATAAAAAACATAAAAATTGCAGCTACCGCTCCAGCGACACTCAAAGTTGGTGTGTAAGATCTCTTTACAATCCTCATGCTATAAAATGCCTTCGTCTATTGTAACAATATTAGCACCTGTCATCAAGCAACTAGACTACTGCTGTAGTCTTTCGAGCCTGGCATATTCGATATTTAGTTTTTTTCGCTGACCAGAGTCAAACAGAACCACTGCCGCCAAGCCATCCAGTTCCTCAACAGTCCCCTTTCCAAACATAGCCGACTTAACCCTATCTCCCTCAGTTAACACTACGTCATCATAAAAATCATTATCAACAGACTGAATTAGCGGTTCTGTTTTAGATAAAACTACGTCACCCATATCATCAATAAACCTTGAGGGATTATTATAACTAACCTGGCCAAACTGCATTCGACTGTCTGCACAGCTAAGATGCAGCTCCTCCTTAGCGCGAGTCATCCCCACATAGCACAAACGCCTCTCCTCCTCTAGTTCGGCGGGCTTGCCATCAGAGACTCTTGAATGAGGAAAGATACCCTCCTCCATACCGACCATAAAGACCACCGGGAACTCCAAGCCTTTAGCCGAGTGTAGAGTCATAAGAGTTACGGCATCGTCGTCAGACTGCTGATCAATACTAGACATCAATGCCGCTTCCTCTAAAAATGTTTCTAGATCAGCATAAGGCTTAGCCTCAGAAACTAAAGCACCAATATTTTCTATTTTATCGTCAGCCTGCGGCGATCCATCATTAACAAAATCTAAGTAGCCAACAGAATTAATAGCATATTCAATAATTTCGCTTGGTGATAACTCCTGTTTGATTCTAACCTGAACCAGCCTGAGTATGTCACCAAGTTTTTGCATCGCAGAACGAGCTCGTGGTGTTATTGTTGTAGCTTGATTAACGTTACATAGGGCCGTAATAATGTCCATATCGGTTGTCGACTGCCATTGTAGAAATTTCGCCTGACTGGTGGCACCAATGCCTCTGGTCGGCGTATTTACAATCCTCATAAAACTGGCTCTGTCATTTGGCTGATAACAAAGTCTAATGTAAGCCATTACATCTTTGATAACCGCCCTATCAAAAAAACGAGTACTGCCAATTAATCGCGTTTTAATAAAACGCTGCCTAAGAGCCTTTTCGATATTATAACTCTGCGCATTGGTGCGATAAAGTACGGCAAAGTCACTATACTTACGAGCCCCTATAGAAACCTGAGCCACAATCCTATCCGCTACCAGTGCCGCCTCTTCGGTTTCATTATAGGTAGTATGCACCTCAACTGGACTGCCACTTTTATCTTTAGTCCAAAGTGACTTATCTGTACGTTCAATGTTTTTACTAATCACATTTTGAGCAGCTGTCAGTATTGGTTCCGTGTTACGATAGTTCCGTTCTAATTTAATTACTTTTGCACCCGGAAAGTCTTGTTCAAAATTAAGAATATTTTTAAAATCAGCCCCCCTCCAGCTATAGATTGACTGCCAATCATCACCTACTACACAGACGTTGTTTTGCTGATTAGCTAGCAACTTTACAATCATATACTGGGCAGCGTTAGTATCTTGGTACTCGTCAATTAGAATGTATTTAAATTGATTTTGCCATTTTTTACGAACCTCTGGGTGTTCACGTAATAACCTAACAACCTCTAATAGCAAATCATCGAAATCTAAAGCCTGGGCTTTTTGGCGCATTTTTTCGTACTCAGTGTATATATCGCCAACTGCCTGTTGATAGGGAAATCTAGAATTAGCAATAAACACCTCTGGGCTGTTCATTTTATTTTTTTCAGCAGAGATAATCGCACTAGCAGCGCTTGGCTTAACATCTTTATCGGTTAAGCCAAGTGTTTTCATCGCTTGTTTAATCAAGCCTCGACGATCATCTTCGTCATAGATTACAAAATTCTTAGATACGCCAATCGCCTCACCGTCATACCTTAATAGGCGCACGCATATCCCATGAAAAGTACCCATCCAGGGCATAAAATCTCGCTGAGACGAGTTCTGAGAGAGCAATTCACCTAAGCGTTCACGCATCTCCTTAGCAGCCTTATTGGTGAAAGTTACTGCCAAAATCTGACTCGGCCAAACCTTTTCGCTGGCAATTATGTGAGCGATTCTATGAGTCAAAGTCTTTGTCTTACCACTACCAGCCCCTGCTAGAATTAACAATGGTCCACCAGTAGTTAAAACTGCTTCTTTTTGAGCATCATTAAGAGAAGAAATAAAATCCATCAAATACCATTGTACATCAACTTAACGTAATGGCGTGACGCCTAGCTTATCGATACGGCCAAAACACCGCTCTGCCACAAAAAAACCGCAACACCAGCTCCAAGCAATAACAGGATAACGATAGCAACAACCCAGATCCAGCCAGATTTACTTTTAGACTCATGGTCTAGCGTTTGCTGATAATTTTCTGGGTCGAATATCGGACTTGTGTCATCCTCAGAAGCAACCCTCGGCACCTCTTTATATTGCTTGGCAATAGAGGTTGGACCACCAACATCTGGGCTAGACTTATCTTCAGAGTTAGAGCCTGAATCTACATCTACATTACCTACCTGCCCATCTTCTCTACCATCTACCTCTTCTTTGCCTTTTGCCTCGCTGCCTAAAGATAGCTCACCCTCTTTATCATTAGAAGTTGGCGCTGAAGACTCCTGACTAGCAGAGCTTTTGTCGTCTATCGAAAATATAGTTACGGTTTCGGGAGTAGCCGCCTCAGCATCAAGCTGTGCAGCTTCTATTGCTTCTATCTTTTCATGCAGTTTATCCACATCTAACGGGGTGTCAACTTCTAGGTTCTCCGAATTGATTTCAGTCAAATCTGGCTCCGAAGAGTCTTTTGACTCAGTATTATCAGAAGTGTCATCTGGATTTGAAGCGTTATCTAGTGGCTTTAATGTACGGCCACCCAGCGGTCGTTTCTCTACCTGAGCGTCTTCTATAAATGGCGATGTGAGAGGGGGTGTGATTGACTTATCATCTAGAGCACTCTCTACTTCGTCGGCCACCTCATCTACAGTCAGCTTTTCTTTTTGACCTGAATCGGTAGAATCAGACTTCGTATTGTCGCCCAAAGGATCATCCTTCAAAATATCAGCAACCTGCTGAGAAAGTAGCTGATCATCTCCTAAATCTAACTTATCTATCTCACTAGCAGCTGAACCAAAGCTTTTTTCGGGCTCTTCAGAGGGAGGAGTGATAGTCTTACCTTTACGAGATGAATGACCCATCGAAGCAGTCTTCATGTCGGACGAAGGGTGTACAACGTCCATAAATCTACCTGAACGACGCCTAGCTAACGGCCTAGCCGGAGCGATTGACTCAACTTGAGACTCATTCTTGCGATCAAGTAAAGTTGGGTGATCAGACTCAGGCGCGGAGACTGTTCGCTCACTTGGCTCGCTACCCAGCGGAGATATAACCTTGCGAGATGGGCGTGCGCTAGCCATAGTGCGAGAGTGGACCGTCCTAGATGATATCCTTTCACGACTAGACACAATTGGCGCCTGTCTTTCAGACTCAACCGACGAAGAGCTATTGGGCCTAGATGATGAAACTAGACCATCCTTATACCTTTCATCTTCAAGTACGGAGTTTACCGCTCGATCAAGCTCGTCAAAATCAAATTCTTTCATTTTATCCACCCTACTTTTTGTTATTTTTCTTTATGAGCCTTTTCGACAATAGCAATAAATTCATGCAGTTTAAGACTAGCACCACCAACCAACAAGCCGTCAACACCAGGAGTTACCATATAATCTGCAGCGCTATCGGCAGTTACGCTGCCTCCGTACAGAACCTGAACATCTTGACTGGCCACCCTGCCATACATATGTGAAATGCTCGAACGAATCGAACGAATCGCCGCAGTAACATCCTTTGGCGTTGCGTTATCACCTGTTCCAATCGCCCAAACTGGCTCATAGGCAATCACAACGTCGGAGATTTCATCACTAGTGACATTAGCTAAGCCTGCCACAATCTGATCTTGAATAACCGCGTTGGTTTCACCGGCTGTACGCTCCTGGATTGTTTCGCCTACACAAAGAACTGGGCGAATCTTGTTACGGAGAGCTGCCTGGACCTTGTGTCTCATCTCTCGATTACGCTCACCAAAAACGTGACGACGCTCAGAGTGTCCAACTAGACCATAATCGACGATACCCCTCAGTTGAGTTGCCGAAACTTCACCAGTGAAAGCCCCAAAATCTCTCCAGTAAAAATTCTGAGCAGCTAACTTTAGCTTTCTTCGATCAATCTGCAAGCTCATACTCTGTAGAGTTAAGGTTGTTGGCGCCACCACCACATCAACATCTCGCCTAACCTGAATTGCATCTTGTAGTTTATGCAGATACAGGCTAGACTCCTGTGTGTTCAGGTTCATCTTCCAGTTGCCAATGATAAGTTTCTTTTTTTGAGACATACGTATACCGCTTATGGTTATTTACTTTATAGTGTATCTTATTTTTTCGCGTCAAGCAACGCCTCAACTCCAGGTAAAGTTTTTCCTGCCATCAAGTCGAGACTAGCTCCGCCACCAGTCGATATGTGACTAAAGCTTTTCCCGCCTTGACCATCCCATTTCAAGACAAAATCTGCTGTATCCCCACCACCTATGATTGATTTTATAGATGAATCAGAAGCTAACGCTAGCGCTAACCTGGCAGACCCGTGTGAAAACGGTCGTCTTTCAGAATAGCCTAAGGTTCCGTTCCAGATAACTGTTTTGGCATCTTTAACGTATTCACAAAAAATATCAATCGTTTTATCGCCAATATCAAGTGCCATAGAGTCGCTGGGCACCCTATCAACAGGCACCACTAAGCGTTGTGTATCACCTACACTTTTAGCAACTGCCAAGTCCTTGGGCAAGATTATAAAATCGTCCACCTTATCTGATCCGACCTTATCACTAGCAGCTCGATAAATTGACCTTATAACATCGTCCTGATCGCTCTCTACCTTGCTAGCTCCCATAGAATGCCCTTTGTAGCGCAAAAAAGTATTAGCCATAGCACCACCGATTAGTATTCGATCCGCCTTAGACACAAAGGATTCAATCACGCCAATTTTATCACTAACCTTAGCACCACCCAATACAGCTACCAGGGGTCGCTTAGGTGAACTAATAGCCTTTTCGATAGTAGTTATTTCTTTTTGTAACAATAATCCTGCCACGCCAGGTATATACTGATCAATTGCACTGGTGCTAGTATGAGCTCGATGAACAACACCAAAACCGTCTTGCACAAAGTAGCGCGCGCCGACTGACATGGCTATGTCTTTAGCAAAACTAAGGCTATTCTTCTCTTCTTCTGGGTGAAATCGCAAATTCTCCAATAGCAGAATCTGACCTGGTCGCAACTTTCGTACCGCCTGAGCCACCTTGTCGCCAACACAGTCGTCAACAAAATTAACAGGTAGGTTAATCAACTCTGATAATCTTTCAGCAACAGGCTCTAGGCTAAAATCCAACAGAGGCCTACCGTCAGGCCTACCAAGATGACTCATAACCACGACCCTACATCCCTGCTTTATTAGATACTTTAAAGTAGGCAAACTAGCTCGAATGCGCAAGTCGTCACTAATCTTACCGTCCTCTGTCATTGGCACATTATAGTCTGCCCTTACTAGAACTATCTTTTTCTCTAGGGGTACATCGTATACTGTTTTTTTAAAAAAGTTCATCCCACCCATGGCCGTTTAATTACTAATTGTTCGCACTCTAATAGTGTCAGTTTCACCAGGCACGCCGGGTTGACGACCGCTAATAACTACAATTGTTACTGGATCACTACTACGACCAAAAAAGTTTCGTTCATGCTCGTGCAACTCTCGGACTAGGTCTATTCCAGAACGATCGCCGTCAGGGCGCACAAAACTTTTAGTTGCATAACTAAGCGCCAACTGCTGAGCGGTTCGATCTTCACTAGTAACACTAATAATTGGCATACTTGGTCTAAACGCTGCCACGCTAGCTGCGGTCGCTCCAGTTCTAGTTTCAGCAACAATCGCATCTACTTGGAGCTCTTCGGCCATGTCGACTGCCGCGTGAGCAATAGCATTACGCCAACTACCAGGCTTAACCTCTTCATCAGCCGGTTCTACATTACTATTTTCTTGCGTATACATTATTGTGCGCTTCATAGCCTCAACAGTTTCAATCGGATAGTTGCCCATGGCGGTCTCATCACTAAGCATTACAGTATCAGCACCCATAATTACAGCAGTGGCAACATCGCTAACTTCGGCACGAGTTGGCTCTGGATTATCAACCATACTACTCATCATTTGAGTAGCTACAATGCTTAACTTGCCATAGCGACGACACAAAGATACTATTTTTCTCTGAATAATTGGTACAATTTCGGCACCAGCTTCAACCGCCAAATCCCCTCTTGCTACCATTACTCCGTCAGAAACTTTCACAATTTTTTTAAGAGTTTCTGGCTCAATTGCAGCCTTAGTTTCAATCTTGGCAATAATTTGCGCATCAGAATTAAGCGAAATTAAAATTTGGCGCAAATTGACAATATCATCAGGACTTTGCACAAAACTAAGTGCCACAAAATCAATATCCTGCTGTGCACCAAAGCGTATATCTGCAAGATCTTTTTCTGTTAAGATATCCCCACCAAAATCGGTATCAGGTAAATTAATGCCTTTTTTACTCATTAAAACGCCGGAGTTCTCAACTCGCACACGCACAACCGTATCGCTCTCCACCTCAATAACTGTCGTATGAATTTTACCATCAAAAATATAGATTGGCTCACCAACCTTTACCTTTTCAGCTAGATTATACTGCACTGGTATAAAATGAGCGCCATCGTGCTCAGCCCCATAAGCCAGGCGAAGTTCGTCACCAGATGAAACGTGTATTTGCATATCATCTTTTAGCATTCCTAACCTAATTTTAGGACCCTGTAAGTCTTGCAGAATAGCCACTGGCTTGCGCATTTTTTGACTAGCTTCTCGCAGCCAGCTGAACTGCTCTAGACGCTCCTCGTTAGACCCATGGCTAAAATTAAAACGAAAGCCATTTGCGCCTGCATCCATTAATTTTTCTAACTTTTCGTAGCTACTAACCGCTGGACCGACGGTTGCCAATATTTTTGTGCGTTTAAATACAATTCTCATTTTTTTCATTATAGACTATATATGGCCCTTAAAGTAGCCCTGTTCATATAAATACCTAAAATTCCAATGCCCGTCACCCTCCGTTTTGTAGCTCCAAAAAAACCAAGCATCCACATTAGCCGAAGTATCAAGCTGGGCCTCGCAAAATTCTCGATTAGATCTATCAGAGGCCAGCCCACTTGGCAGAGCTGCGCTCCACTCCCCAATTATTTTAGGTTGATGATTTAGCCCTCGATACAGCTCCGTTTTTTTAGCCAAAGCCTCTTTATGCTGAGCTACTGTACTAAAGTTAACATGTTCGTCTGAAAAACACTGATAGTGATGAATATCAAGAGTAGCGCCGTCAATCTTACCCGACCACCAGCCTGGATCAAAACTATCACTAACCACTAGGCGAACATTCGAAGGTAGGGTTGTTTTCAATTTTGCCATCGTAGCTCTGACCCAAAACCAAAGCACGTAGCGATACCAAACATTAGGAGCATTTGGCTCATTTAGCAGCTCAATACCCCAAAGCTGAGAGTTTTTACCGTATAGATTAGCAATTTCTATCAAAACATTTCTCGTCATTAATCGATTGAGTCGACTATACCAGCCTGGGATGCCACCAGGTCTACCACTGCCACTGTGATCATTGTTATTTTGTGCACCTGGTGCTGCGTGCAGGCACAAAAGTACTTTTATTTTATATTTTTTTGACATTTCGAACAGCCAATCTAATCTATCACGGGCCGAGACATAATCATAATATCCATGTAAAATCCAAAAACCAATTGGCACACGCACCACTTCAATCCCAACCCTAGATAGCCAGGCTATATCTGACTCAGTAATAAAAGTCTGGTGATGGTTATGTATTTTCTTATCGCCACCTACAGTCTTCGTCAGCTCATATTCATTATCGGCATCTGTATTGGTAAATAAGCTTGGTGTCATCCATTTTTCTACCACTAACCAGCCACCAAGATTTACGCCTTTTATTGGCTTTTTCATAGTTTAATTGTAGCATGACAAAAATCTACGGGATGGTTCGCTATAATCAGTACAGTCAACGCGATAAATAAATGTAACTTGACTATCACAGACGCAGCTTATTATTCTATACAGCTAACACAGATCACCGCCTATGTTGAGCTAGCCGTTTTCGCCAGTAAGCTAGCATTGCTGCACCCACGAAACCAACTGCTACTAAAGTTCCGGCTAAAGAAAAGGATGATAGATACCACCCTTAAAGCCGTCGCGCTCGAAGTGGGCGGCGTTTGGGTTTGGGCGGTGTGGTGTCGGTGGGCTCTCCGGAAATATGCGTCAATGCGGCAGCCAGGTCGCGAAGCGGTGCTAGCAGCAAGTTGACTAGCACGATATCTAGGGCCAGTGTCAGTATGCCAACAGACATAATAATGATAAACCCAGGTGTACTCGGATGGATACCAGCTAGCATCATAGCGAGGCCGACGGCGGCGACAATAGCGAGTTGCATCAGGATGGTAATTATCCAGGCTTCGCGCCGGTACCTGGGCCAGTAGGCCCGAACCATCGGCTGATTGCCTTTTGCCTGCACCGGCTCAGACTTTGGGGTGTCGGACGCTACCACGACACCGAACCTTTACCGTTTGGCACGGCGGCAATCCAGGTTTGACCCCGAACTAAGCTGAGTGGTTCACCGTCGCTATCGAGCAGTTCGAGGGGTGCGTAGTGGAGTATACGCAGTCGGCGACTCCAAATTATCCATGGAGCTGGATGAATATGGCGAATATAGGTACGTGGGCGAATCAATAAAAAGCCTAAACCTAACTACTCTATCTGCGATGTCAGATGATTCACCGGATGAAAGCGTAGTATCCAAGGGTCTTTTTGAAAAAACTCCTAGCATAAAACACGATAATGTAATCGGGCACTATCTAGATCTATATGCGGGTTATGTGGCTGAGGGTGAATACAGGAAGAACGGAAGCTCTGGTGGATTTGGCACATGGATTGCTGTGCCAGCGCACGCGGCCAGCGTCGCGGTGACCGTGATGGTTGAGAGTGCCATGGTGCGCATAGCAATCACCTCCTTTCGATTTGAATTCGCAGAACCCGTCTAGTGCAAATCGCATATCAGCACTCGATAGGTTTAATAAGTTAAACGAGGACGGACCTTCTTATGATGGTAGTTATCAACCCTGTCGAGAGCCTAACCTTGAGTTTTAATGCTGCACAATGATTTAGCTAAAACAAGGTTCGTCCTTGCTGGACCTACGACCTAGTTATCTCCTCGCCTTTGTAGCGGAATGATTTCGGCACTTTGTATGATTCTTTGAAGTTGCCGACTGCTGCGAACATTATTATATTTTCGTTCTTTGGTATGTTCAGTAGCTCTCGCATTTGCTTGTCTCGGCTGACATTTAGCATAGCATTTAGCGGACAGGCCGCCAGCGACACATATTCGAGACTCAAAAGTAACGACATTGCGAACAGGCCGCCATCGATATAAACTTGGTTGCGTTCTTTGATATCCAGAAACGATGAGTTGTCAGTTGTGATCATCAGTAGCATCGGCGGCAACTTATACCCAGTGAACCCGCCCTGTATAGCCAGGGTACTTTCGATCATCTCTGGATCGTCGATGACTTGGACTCGTCCGGATTGACGGTTGCATATAGACGGTGATTTGGTGCTTAGACTGTGAAGCTAGTAAATTGGCATGTCAATTCCGTCAACCCAAAAGATTGATCGGAACGGGAAGCCTGGTCGCAACCCAACATCAAGCGGTTGTTCGAGGATATGTCCATGCACCTTACCGTGAAAATACTCTGTCGTGCCGCCCAGGACTAAGATCTTTGCAGCTTCTTCCATAACAAATCCTTTGTTGATAATATCATGACTTTATTCATGTATAGACTAGCCAGAGTCACCAAGGCCAGATTGGCTATATTGGGGGCGAAATTGTTTATGTAGTACAGTGAGATCACCTCTGCAGCCAGGCTGTTATATTTTCCGAGAGGATCTCTGGTCACTCGTGATATACTTGAGTTAATGAAGCAAAATATATACAGCACCGTAGTTAAAGGCGGCTATGATGTGCGTAGTGGAGTATATGCAGTCGGCGACTCCAAATTATCCATGGAGCTGGATGAATATGGCGAATATAGGTACGTGGGCGAATCAATAAAAAGCCTAAACCTAACTACTCTATCTGCGATGTCAGATGATTCACCGGATGAAAGCGTAGTATCCAAGGGTCTTTTTGAAAAAACTCCTAGCATAAAACACGATAATGTAATCGGGCACTATCTAGATCTATATGCGGGTTATGTGGCTGAGGGTGAATACAGGAAGAACGGAAGCTCTGGTGGATTTGGCACATGGATTGCTGTGCAGCTCTTGGAAAAAGGTTTTATTGACGGTATTGTCCACGTAAAAGCGTGCGATGATAGCGATGGAATACTGTTTAAGTATTGTGTTTCGAATACAGTAGAAGAAATTTTAGGCAGATCTAAGTCTCGATACTACCCTGTCGAGTTGTCCGGCTCGCTGAACGAGATTCTACTCGAGGATAAAAAATATGCAATCACCGGTACACCCAGCGTGATAATGGAGGTTCGCCTTCTTGCGCTGAAAAACAAGGACATAGACAAAAGGATTAAATACGCGATAGGCCTAGTTACTGGACATCACAAAAGCGCCAAATACTCTGATGCATTAGCCTGGGAGCAAGGTATTAAGCCCGGTGATTTGATCAAGATAGACTATCGCAAGAAAGTTGATGGTAAATTATCGTCTGAATACAACACCGAATTTACCGGTTATATTGACGGAGAAATAAAGACCTTCACTTCACAAAGCGGAAAGTCGTTCGTTGGAGATTGGGGTCATGGATTTTTCAAATCAAAAGTATCAGATTTTACAGACGACACTTTTAATGAAACTGCGGATGTAGTGCTCGGAGATGCGTGGTTGCCGCAGTATCGCGAAGACAGTAGAGGCACGAATATAATCATCGTTCGCAACCCTGAAATCGCAGAAATTATAAAAGATGGTCTCTCCAAAAATGCACTGCACTTAGACAATCTAGATGCTCAGACAATATGTCGATCACAAAGCGGACTTATTCACCATACTCGCGACGAGCTGCCCTATCGTTTGCATAAAAAAGACAAAGCTAATTTATGGCGACCAAAAAAACGCTTTGAAGCGTCAAGCGAACTTCCTCTGATCAGAAAGTACGTACAAAACATTCGCGAAAAAATATCGACCAAAAGTCATACCAAATTCAAAGAAGCAGTCGAGCGTGACGACTGGTCATACTTTGAGCGGAGTATGAAGCTTTATGTCATACAATACCGTATCGCCTACACCCTAATCAGGATCAGAAGTAAAACCCCGGCGGACATTATAAAATTTATTCGTAAAAAACTACTAAGCTAGGATATTTTGCGCAATAATGCTTTACCTATCGCTATTGCAGGCTGTCTCGACATAAGCCAAAAACTCAAAGCTGCAATTCCTAGATTTATAATGTTTATATAGAAGTTATTGAAATAATACAGAATAAGTATTATAGCGTAAAGAAGTGCTAGCTTAATAAACAATCCGTTTGTGAATGTAATCTTGACGTACTTCTTTATATCAAAATGTCGCCACACAGCTATTACAAAAAATGCTACAAGCATGGCTATGGGGGCGGCATATAGCCCGATCCAGTGGATTAATACAAGGTTTAGTATGAGGCTAATTGTCGCTGCCGACAGCGATGTTATCAGCACCTGCTTGGTAATCTTTTTCGCTATATAAATCACACTATACTGCGACACAATTGACTGAAAGAATACTCCAGTTACGATTATTGGCACCAGCAGCTGGGCGGCCTGAAACTGATCGCCTATTATGATATGAAATACAAATGGTGTAACGGCTATTAGTAATAAGCCCATCGTGGCAAAAAGCCGGAAGCTGGTGTTGTAAACCTTGGAGAAAAATTTATCCCTATCCTTGCTATTTATATGTAGCGACGCAGACTCGTTCCATGACAGGTCGAATATGGCGCTAAAAGCATGCAGAATCATCGCGTAGCGGTTTGCTGCGGCGTAGATACCTGCCGACGCCACGCCAAGAAAAATCGATATGATTGAGCGATCAGCCGCTTGTATCACCCACCAAGATATAGCACTGGGCACTAGCGGAAGCGAAAAGCGCAGAAGTTCTATTTGTAATTTACGGTCAGAGTTTTTGGTAGATATGTATCTGTGTAGTCGTAGTTTTGCAAACAAAAATATCGCGGCGATAATATTTGTCGCCGTCAAAGATACGAGAACTCCCATTACTCCTCGCCCCGCAAAAACAACCAGCCAAGTTACTGTCGATATCATCGTAACAGCCATCACCACGCTAGTTATGGCGTAAGCTATATTGTCACCGAGTCCACGTGCGAATTGCATGAAAAGGTTTGCAAATAGTATCGATACGACCACCGCCACGATCATCAATAAGTACGGTATGTCAATAAACAAACTTGTAACGAGCACTAATGCAAACGAGATAATAAGTGAGTAAAGAACGAGCCTTAAAGTATTAGAGATGACTTTGGCAGACTCTTTGATGCTACCGCGCACGTCTATCAAGTGTCGGAATGCACCGCGATCAAGCTGTAGGGCTATAAATGGCGCTAGAAGTGCTGCGTAGGTCATAATTAAATCTACGGTACCGTACTGCTCGGGTAGCAAGAAGTGAGTATATAGCGGCAGCAAAAAGAATCCGATAAATTGCGATGCGAATTTACCGAAGCCAATAATCAGCGTGTTTTTTGCTAGCTGCCTTGATTTACTCATCTTGTATCATATCCGCAAGGAAGTTCATGCCAACTTCTCTATAATCACTCATTATCGCATCGACATCAGTGAAGTCTTCGGATGAAAATATTTCACCAAAATTTGATGAGACGTTAGCCATGGTTTGAGTCAGCTTGAACTTCTCGGTCAGGGTGGTCAGACGACTCGACATTTTTTGACCGTCCGTACGGTCGAATACGATGAATGGCGTATGATAGATGATAGAAAATACACAGCAGTGGAATGAGTCGGTAAATACCGCCTCAGCATTTGCAACGAGCCAGACAAACTCTCGTGGATCAGGAATTTTGTGAGTTTTGTCGTAGAGGTCTCCCATAATTTGGTAGATTTCATAGTCATTATCAGCGACAAACTGCTGTATCTTAGATTGATTTTCGGCCGACAGGCTATGTAGCGCATAGATGACAATAAACTTGCCGCTCGGCGCATTGGCTGGCTTGGCGTCGCCGCTCAATTCGTCCCAGTCACTACGCGTCAAAAGCATTGTCGGGTCGGGTACGACTACTACGTCTTCTCGCCCTGTTAATTCTTCTACAATCTTCTTGCCGTCGTCTTCACGAACGGATATTTTGTTGAACTCCGACAAGTTCTCTGCATAGCGTTCTTTTTGCTCCGCAGGTATCTCGGATACACCAAAGCTAGCGGCGTAGGCGAAGCGTTTTTCTGCTGGCGCAAATGTCAAGAAATGAGCATCTTTGCCAGCGAATTTTGGGTTCCAGACTTGGTCGGAGCCAGAGATAAATGCAAAGTATCCACTATAGTCACCGAGCACATCTTCGCCCGTAAAGTCATCATCAAAGCGACAAAACTGTTTGCGCTTCGCAGTTTTTGCCATATACTGAAACCTTCCTCGATACAATGGAGTGTGCTTGAGTAAGGGCTTAACTATTAGCTTTAGTATATTGGAAACACTGAGATTATGCTTGCCTACAAGAGTAGCAGACTTGACATCTTGCGAAGCCAAAGCGCTCTGAAGCGCATAGTTCTGCAGCCTATTTCCATAGTTATGCTTGCCATTTAGTGTAATTATACCCGCCTTTTTCATATCACCTTCCTTGCCTTTCGGGCACGATAAAGCACAAAGTTAAATACAGATAGAGGCAGGTATGACAGCAGATATTTAAACTTGTGACTCTTGAGCATCTTGTAGTCGCTGGGGGTCTTACTCAGCGCATGTCGTATGTCTTTTCGCGCATCTATAGTCGCAGCATGGTCTGATACAGATTTTGCTACAGTCAGCAGATTGAATATCGTAGGTAATAACCGTGCGTATGCTTGGTCTATCAATTCTGGGTAATGCTCTGACATAAAACTTTTTACAACCTCACAGTGGCGCCGAACATCGGCGATATCTGATGACCTAAATGATTTCATGGCGCTACCGGGCCTTGAGATATAAGAATACATAGGCTTATTGATCACAACTGCAGACTCCGCGCCAGTAAGAAACTGAAAAGCAAAGACGGCGTCCTCGTGTATCCTCATGGAGGTGTCGAAGCGTAAGTCCCCCAGCCTTGACCGCTTCAACACGCAGGCGTACGCCCTAAGGTTGTCGCCTCTTAGATAATACCCTACCACATCCTTATTGCTACCCAACTTCTCTACTGTGCCGTCCGTGCCACCCTCAGTAACACTACCTTCACCCAGCTCGTTTACTCGCCTTGTAGAGAAGTAGACGATATCTTCATTGCCTTCTAGAGCATCCACGCATTCCTTGCAGGCTTCAGTGTCTATCGTGTCGTCTGCATCGACGAACATTATATAATCCCCAGCCGCCACGTCTAGCCCTGCGTTTCTAGCCGAAGATACTCCTTGGTTTTCTTGGTGAATTACCTTGATACGACTATCATTCTTTGCATTTAGTTTGATCACATCACTGGATCCGTCGGTCGAGCCATCGTCGACAATTATAATCTCTATATTTTTATAATCTTGATTGATAATAGAATCTATACATCGCTGTAGATATTTCTCAACATTGTACACCGGTACTATGATAGATATCAAAGGCTGTTTCATTTAAGACCAAGCTCCCTGATAGTCTCAAAATTACGCTTGCAATTATCTGTATCGGTGTAAGTAAAGAACTCTTCTACACGAGAAATGTCTTTTTTGGATATCTTGAAGTTGTTTTTTGCACTCTTTTTTATCTGCTCTACTAGCATATCTTCATTCTGACAATATTCACCAAACGGATATAATTTTCCGCTAGATTTGTGATGGTCTGTATAAAATCGTTTCTTGTCAAATGGATATAGCAAAACCGGCTTCTTCATGTAGGAAAAGTCATAAAACACACTAGAGTAATCAGTTACCAGGAGTGAAGATTTTTTGAGTAGCTCCTGAACATCATAGTCATCCTTAGTTGCGATTTCAACATTGTCCGAGCCAGAGAAATATTTAGCAAATTGCTGCATCTGTCTGTGAGGGTAGAATATTATTTTATAGCCATGCCCCTCTATAAAACTATTTAGGTCTTTGTTTGTAAGTAGTGATTGCCACTTCTTGTAAAAGTCATCAGCTCTGAACGAGCGTAAGTCGGTCTGTACAAAGCCACCTAGCCAACTACGGTAGGTGGGCATTATGAGAATAGTCTTGTGACTCAGTTCTTTTGATGAGTCGCTTAGGTTGTCAAAACGACAGAGCCCAGTGCGTAGAAACTTTTTTTCGGTATAGCCAGAATCAATGAAATACTCCTCCTCTGAACTGCTAGACACAACTGCCCACCCAGAAAATCCACGAGTGTGTATTATATTAGCTAGTACTCCATGCTGTAAAAATACCTCTTCTTTATTAGGAATCAACACACTAAATAGCTTTACGTAATAACGCCCAGGACAAGCGCCGTACATGTGAGTAGATATAGAACGCGTAGATAATATATATGAGATGTAATGTTGCCAAGAGTACGGCTTGGTGATTCGATTTTTGGCTGGCATCTTGGCATAGTCTGGAGATTTGTCTGAAAGAACATAGCGCACATTTATCTCTGGATGATTGTCTATTATGTATTTATAGAGCCAGTAGCCATTGTCTCGAGCTTCCTGCGGCAACTCCATGATGAGCCACAGGTTTTTGTACTCATCTCTGTGTCTCAGGGCTACCGACAACACTAAGGATATCGACATTTTTGCCACAAACCGAATTAGCCACCAGCCATAATATAGAGCCTTTTTGAGCGTAGTAATCACGTACTTCTGGCCTCCTGTGAAAAGATTGTCTTGTACGGCAATGTGTCTGCCCAGATAGAATTTCTGACAAACAGTACTAGAGATAACGCCACTACGCAGCCGATAGCAAGCAAGGCGAGTCTATAGTTTTGCTGACGCTTACCCCAGAAGCGCTGAACTGCGTAGACTATAACTACGATGATGACAGGCTCAAGGAAGACTGCCAATCTAGATGCTGCTGTATAATATGCAAGCCAACCGATAACTATAGTTATCGGGATATAATACATAGCTATAGCAGATGTCACCTGAATCTTCGGATCCTTCTTTGCCCTGTCGATATTGATATACAGCGCTATAGCGAGCGCTACAGCAACCGCTAGGCCGACCTTTGTGAGGTAAAAACTCTCACCAGCCTCCATAAAGTATCTCTCATACACCCTTATAGACTCGATCGGCATGACGGCAAACAAGCCACCAAACAGCGGAAAGGCGATAGCACCAGCAGTAAAGATACTTAGTAAAATCAAATTCAGCTTGATATTGAGCTTCTTGCCTCTACTGGCGAGGTACACAGCGATACCTATAGGCAATACTATCAGGGCAGATACATGAAACAGACAGGCTACGACAGTCCAGCCGATAAACTTTGCTAGCCTGTATTTACTCTTTGTATCCACCAGCTGGCTAAGGGCGAAGGCGACCACAGACACAGCCGCACCACTGCGGACTGTAAACAGTGCCATTGGTGTTGCTATACATAGATACATAAACCAACCCAGGGCAATATACACGGGGTTATCTGGTAATAGCTTGCGCAGTGCCAAGTACATAAATACTGTCGTGACGACAGCAAATAGCATAAACATCATCACAAAGCCACCTAGGCTAGCAGATATATGTATGATCATACTACTGAGAGGTTCTATCGGACGAGGCCACATACTCAGTCCATCTTGCACGCGCTCCACCATGCCAACATAGTTCAGGTAATCATGCCCAACATCATACCTAAGACCTGCCAATAGCACAGGTAAGGCTAGCCCAGAGATTATCACACCCCATTTTAGATACTTACTACTAAAGGCTGCCTTGTTGCCGAAATATACCAATCCAGCAGATACACCAAACACTGCTATATACAGAACTAAGCTTTGCCAGTTACCTAATAAAAACATCATGGCGATACTAAGATTTGACCTTCTTACCCGATGTACCGTGCACATCCGTCAGTGGTCTTTTCGCCTTTCCCAAATCCCTCTTCACTCTCCTCACTACCCTACCGACAAACGATATTCGCTTAACCTTATGTGTATTATTGGCTACCTCTCTCCGATATGGCGTATCACCAAATCCACCTTCTTTGAAACCTTCGGAAGTAAAGATAGCTACCGCAGTACGCCAGATGCAAGAGATATCCATTTGCCAACCGAAGTTTTGGGCATATTCACCATCGAGACGGGCTTTTTCTTTGACGCCGACAGTATCACGGCCGTTGCTCTGCGCCCAGCCGCCGATACCGGGAGTCATGGCATTGGCGCCGTATTTATCGCGTTCACGAATTAGATCTTTTTCGGCTAGAATTACCGGTCGTGGGCCGATCAAGCTCATGTCGCCACGCAAGATATTTACCAATTGTGGTAGTTCGTCAAGACCAAGTCGTCGCAAAACCTTACCGCTAAATGTAATGTAATTATGCGAGTTTTTGAGGGAGCGAGTCGGGCTGCTAGAGGGTGCATCTTCGTGCATGGTGCGGAATTTCAGGCACTGAAACGGCACCTTGTTTCGGCCGTAGCGAAGCTGCTTGAACATGATTGGTCCTGCCGACTCAAGCTTGATCCAAACTGCGATTACGACGAGCAGTGGCGAAAGTAGCACCAGAAGCAACAAGGAGACGGCTACATCGGCAGTTCGTTTGACATGATGGTACATATCAGTATTGCACCAACCTTGTTCGGTGAATATAGTCGGCCGCGAGCCTGCTGAAAATATTACTCATAGGAAAATATTACCCATAGTCATAGTTGCTTTTATTTTATCACACGCACGGGGCATGTCTAGTAAAAAATTGGCGGTAAATCCGCTTGCGCCTCAAGTACTGTACTAATTTGGCGCTAGGTATCGATGGATGTCGCTGTAGTCAGTCAAGCCTTTGGTCGGGCGTACAATACTTTGGCCGGCGTGATTACCCGTGGTGACGAGAGGATTGTCGGGATCATTCAGAGGCTTGGACTCCATGTCGGCGGTACGGATGCCGGACGCGACATCAAGTGCTGTGCGCAGTTCAGATGACTTGACGTTGGTACGAATATTTTTTCCTAGCGAGTCAGTCAGAGAGACTATCTTGTTTGGATTAGTCAGCGTACCAGACTGGAGCGCCTTGTCTTGGATTGCTTTTAGGACTTGTTGCTGGTTCTTTTCACGGTCAAAGTTGCTTTGCGATAAGCCGTAACCGCCTTTTGAATTGCGCGCGCGCGACAGGTCAAGTGCAGTTTCGCCATCGACATGATGGGTGCCGTTAGAAATTTGCAAATCAGTTGCGACATCATATATACCACGCGAATCGTCGCTATGAATAGTTACATCGACACCGTCTAGCGCATCTACCAGGCCTTTTACTACGGTATAATTGACGGCCACATAATACTGAACCTCCGTACCGACTACCTCAGAGACTTTATCGGCAAAAACCATACTAGCAGCATGTTCATCATTGTTTTTAGCTTCTAAGCCGCATAGATAAGTGGCATTGATCTTGCCAGCGCTGCCGAGACTACACGGCGTACTGTAGTTGACCCAGAGGTCACGTGGAATACTGACAGTGTATGACTCTTTGGTCTCCTGATCGATACTGAGCACCATGATAGAGTCGGCTAGCTGCGCGCCACTATGATCGGGATCATCCTCGCTGGTGCCAAAAATTAGTATATTGCTGCGGCCATTTGCGTCGGCTTGGAGTTTGTCGTTACTAAGTAAAGCATCGAAAATGCTTCCCTGAAAAATGCCACTCGTATTATTGGCGATACGGTAGCCATAAAGCCCAGCGATTAACACTAGTGTGGCGAATACGCCAACTACCGACCAAGTAATGATTTTGCGTTTGCGAGACCAGGGCCGGCGCCGCCTGTTAATTTTTCGGTCCTTGACCTCACGGGTATCGCTATTTAGACTGTCAGTTTCTTGGTCAATCGATCGTAGTACTGCATCGATGTCTTCGTTGAGTCGACCTGATCGAACGACACGGTTTGCAGTAGATGCCGGTCGTTTGGATGTAATTTTGGCGACTCGGTTGGGTGATGGCCTAGGTTTTGGCTTTTTTATATCCATATTCACTCACTATATCAGAAGCTAACGCTAGCGTGAAGCTAACGCTAGCGTAATGTCTACTAAAGGTTTGTTTGAAACCTTTCTCGATATGTAGACGCAACTAGAAGTTGATGTATTTTATCTGGTGATCTCACGGAAAATCGCACTCCTTCGGAGTTCGGTTTTCTTGCAGAAAAGCACCACGAAAAAAGCCCATCTGTTCGATGAGCTATTTTCGTGGTGAACCTAATAGAGTCGAAATGGAACCTAATCTGTGAGGAGATTATACGGTGGAACCGTCTACTGGGTAAACAACAGTGGTCATTAGAATACCCTGCTGCTAGTAGAACTATTGTGTACTCTAGTTAGTTTTCCGCCGTATATCGTTGTTTCAAGTGTACAAGTGGTTGGCTCTAAATGACCGGTCCCTATACATATATTATACAATATCGTGCATTTGAGGTTCGGGATGCTAGTTCTGCGATAGTATTTTGACAGCATTGTTTATATTCTCGTCAAACTTTTCTGTCTCAACTTCAATAATATCGTACCCGAATTTGGTAGCTTCTTCTGCGTAATATCTATTCCACGCCTGATTAAAGTTACAAAAAGCACGAATAGTGTCATCGTCATATTTTCTTAGCCAGTCATTCTCGTTCTCATGTGCGTGTTGTAGGATTATGTCTGTTTGGTCACTCAGATTTACAATAAACACTGCCTTGAAGTCAAACTTAAGCTCTGGAAGCATACTCGGTAACACGGCGATACCCTCAACAACTGCATCTCTACCGTCTCGCACATAGTAATTTACAAAGTCTAGTGTTGCTTTCCATGTTTCTTCCGCCTCACCAATCTCAAAAGCTAGAGTCTGCTTTATGTTTTGAGTCATTCCTGTTACGTTTTGCTCGGAATTAAATGCACCCCGTCCTTCCTTGAAAAGACGAGGATTTTGTTCGGGTGTAGACATACTTTTTGCGGCAGCACGTATAGCATCGGTTGATGCCGCCAGCATAGGATTCTGCTCAACAAACTTCTGCAAGGCTGTTGATTTGCCAGAGCGTGGTGCTCCTCCGATAAAGTAAATCCTACTCATATTCGGTTACGCTAAGTTCTAAGGAAACATTTTGAAACTCTAGCCCGTCTTTATCTGTGTACGGTTCACCTAGATTGTTGAAACCAAGATTATTCAACAGATGCTTGGAGCCCTCATTATCTAGTAAGTGACGTGAGTATATCGTCTCAGTATTACGCTGTCTGAGATGCTCTATTACGGCACTTATTGAAGCAGTGCCTATACCTTTACCTCGAACCTCTGGATCACCAATCATTATATGCACGCTCGGTCCTGGCAACTCATCTGTTGCTTGTAAGTCTGCCCACACTGAACCAACAATTTTTCCATCGTATGAAATCATCCAGTTCAACTGTTCTTCGTTTGCAATAAAACCTTCTACTCGTTCCTTTTCTTGATTCAGTGTTGAGGGTTTATTTTCATGAGCACTTACACCCATTAGTCTCAGTGTGTCACGACCTAAATCACCTTCAAGCCAACCAACGCTTATTGGGGCATCACGCTCAATATCAGGCTCGACTAAGTGAATATGCGGATTATTTGTTTCGAGGGGAGTAGCTTTCATACTCAAATAATAACAGGGAAAAACCGCAAAATCCACAGAGATGGGTATTTACTCATAACGACCTCGAAAACCCGTCCTAGACGCACAGCGTAAGCGTCTAGGAGAACTGGACAAAGAACGCTTAGAAGCTCTGAGGAACGCTAATAATGGATCGCTTTCATCTAATGAAAAGGATGAACTAATAGCTGCTATAACATCTGATAAGGCAGAGGCTCTAGAGAACATAAGCGGATTAGAGGAACAGCAACAGGTAAAACAAAGTGCAATAGAGTACGCCCTAAACTTCATGCACGATGTAAAGCGTTTGTGGCTAGACGCTGACCCAGACCTAAAGATAAGGTTCCAAAAAATGATATTCCCAGAGGGGCTTACATTCGATACGAGAACACTAGCTTTTGGAACCTCTGCAATTAGCCCGCTTTACACCTACGCACCAAACAAAAAAGACCTCTCTGCGAAGGAGAAGTCTCTTTTGGTGATCCCGCGGGGAATCGAACCCCGATTGCCAGGATGAAAACCTGGTGTCCTAACCGTTAGACGACGGGACCATGCCGTCTGGTAACTGCTATATTGTAGCAAGAAGTTGTCTTTTTGTAAACATACCCAAACGCCTCATTCTTAGCCTTCAACATCAAACTCTAAGCCTCTGTTAGCTCTTCTCTAAAAACCACAGTAAACTATTGACTTTTTGTAATATTTATGCTACATTATGTATAAGCGCCAAAATTTGTGGAGAATTTTGACGAGGTTCGTTAACAAGTCAGATTGTTACAGTACATGTATTTTGACTGCAACGGTGGCGCTATGTATACGAAAGCCTCGTAAATATAGCGCTGCTGTTGCAGCGCCGTCTTTTTTGTTGAGATTTACTCCAAAATCGACGAAGAATACACACTTTAGTAACTCAATATACCCAATTTACGTCACTCGCTTGGGTGTAGCGCCTTGTCGATATATAAAAAAGTCGCCAAAGTGTTACACCCAAGCCACGGGGGTAACCTATTGCCGCACAAGGCGGTAACAGTAACCCCCTGGAAGGGTGGTAATCATGGCAAGCAGGATAGCAAGCCTTTTCGAAGGTCTCTTGCTGGACACTCCGTCCATCAAGGACCTCAACCCCATGCTCAAGGCGGCATCTGTGTCCGCTCGAGTCTGGGTTCTTGAAAAGAACCTGGAGTACGGGGTTAAGGCAGAAGCGGCAACTTACATGGCCGCAGAAGACCTTCCCGAAGACGAACGCGCGGAGTTAATTGACAAACTTGTCAATTACATCGAGCGTAATCAAAGGAGGGGCAAGCCCGTAAAGAAGTCCGACAAGTCCAGCGCGAAAACTCAAACTCAGATGAGCTTTCGCGAAAAAGTCAGGGTTCTGACGAACCCGAGAGTATAAGAGGAGAGGATTGCGATGAGCTTCGCATTCATCACCCTAACAATCGCGTTCTTCGCCCTGACGATTCTGTTCGTTTGGGCGAAGAGCCACCCAGCTTTTTGGCTGGCTGGGGTAACCATGACCATCTCCATGGCAGCCGGTCTGATGGGCTGGCTGACCTGGAAAACGATCGGAGTCTTCGTGTCAGTAATTGCGGTGACGCTTTTGCTGGCACTGATAGTGCGAACACCCAAGGTGTTTGCCGTGCCGGTCGTGGCATCACTGACCATCCTTTCCATCGGAGCCTTCATGGCTACTAACGGAGTTGCTCAAGCAGAGTCTATCTCTCTGACGAGCAACGGGGTGGTCGACAGTGGTAGTGTCCAAAGCCACGTAAGCGGCAATGACATTACCTCTAACCCTGCCAGTGAAGTAGCGGAGATTCGCTACTTTGCCTACGAGGCGGAAGCTGGAACCAACAACTTTGGTCCGGCCTTCCACTTCGATAGCGCCCAAGATGCCCTGGGCAGGGTGGAGCTGAAGCTTCGACAGGACCCCCTGTACGCGGCAGCCATCTACAAGGCTGTTACGCACGGCAAGGACCTGTCGGAGGAAGACGTCTACCGCGGCGCAGAAGCCATGGTAGCAGATCGCCAGCTCCAGCAGAACACTGCCAACACCTTCATGGATAACATCCAGGAAGCTTGGTTGGCAGATTTTGGTGAGTCGGAGTACTACTCCCTTGGTATGATTCCGGGTGAAAACCCGAATGAAATGCCTAAGCTTACCAAGATGACTCGCCTGCCTCACCTGGGGCAGGCACTGGTCGTCAAGATGAACAACGGCAGGTCCGTTGTCCTGAGGGCGGCTTGCGACCTGCAGCCCTCCTTCAGGACGGATATGCCTAATGTTCAGGCTCCGGAAACTCCGGAAAAGGCCCCTACGGCCCCTATCCGGACTTACGCACCGCCAACGGGTGGCGCTCAGCCCCCCGCCCCGCGGACAACGGAGCCGAGCAGCCCGAGGACTACTGGTACGACCACCCCGTCTACCACCCAACCCTCGAGCACGCAGCCGACGCAGCCGACGACGTCCACCACGACGCCGACGACTGCAACAACGACGCCGACGACGTCCACCACGACGCCGACGACTACGACAACGGAGCCGACGACGCCGACGACGCCGTCGGAGGGCAAGGACCCCAGTGCGGGCCCCCAGCCTCCGGAAGGGCACACTCCGGCTCCCGCACCCAGCGGAGAGCCCGAGCCCACCCCCCCGGTGGAACCCATCCCGGCGGACCCGTCTATCCCGGCGGACGATCCGGCCCCAGGTGTACCAGCACCAGGAGCATCCGATGTGCCGAGTGAGCCTCGGCCAACGGAGGATTTGCCGGCTCCTATCGAGCCCGCACCGGATCCGTCCGATCCTGGAACTAGCATTCCGGACCCGGATGGACCGGCCGCTGTTCAGGAGCCGAGCAGCCCGATCCAACAAGAAGTACCTGTTGATCAGGGAGGCTTGAACCAAGCCCCGGAACCAATTAGCCCTGCAGAGCAGGAGGCTCCCATCCAGGAAGCCCCTGTCGACCAGGGAATTGGCGAAGCGGGAGATAGCGAAGTCGGAAATGACGAAGTCATGGTCGAGATGACCGGTTACTCCAAGAGTGCCGTTAATCTCACTTTGATTATGTCTGTTGTCGCGCTTGCGCTGATGCTCGCTGGTGGCTTTGTGCGTCCCAAGGACCACTAGCCGCAAGGGTGAATGACATCTAATAAATGGGTGTCATCCCGAGTTACGGTGTGTATTCCGGAGAGTCTCCGTTTTTGTAAGCTTTTTGCTTGTAAAACGGTAGACTCTCCGGGATCTATCCATGTTTTGTAATAATCTGACTTGTCGCACTTTAACAAGTAGAAAGCAGTATCTTGCTTATGTTATAAAAATAGTATATAAAGTATTTACTTATGGTAATATTTATTATATAATGAAGTAGAACAATAATTTGGCATGTGGAGTGCCAGAAAGAGAGTGTTTTAATGAAAAAATTACTTGCAGCGCTAAAGCGCGCGCCACGGCGTGTTGCTGGCCTTGCGGTAGTGTTAGCGGCAATCGCTGTCCCGGCTGGACTTTTAGCCTGGGGGCCAGAGCGCCCAACCTATACGCTAGAACAACCAGCAGACCACGTCACCTTCAACTCGATCACCAATAATGCCAAGCACGGCGACGAACGCAACTTTGTGCAAATTCGCGAAGCTGGAGTTGGCAACTACGGTGAAGAGGTTGAACTACAACCAGGGAAAGAGTACGAAGTTTACGTATTCTTCCACAATAACGCAAAAAATAAGTACAATTCAGCAGAATACGGCCATAGAGGAATTGCTCAAAATGCACAAATGCGAGTACAAATGCCATCATCTGTTAAAAAGGGTGAGAAGGCGCGCGTTACCGGCTTCATAAGTGCCGACAATGCCCAGCCTAAAATGGTTTGGGATGAAGCCTATGGGGTAGGTTCAGCTGATATGGCACTAAGATACGTTCCAAATTCAGCTAAGATAACTAGCCTTGGAGCTGTTAACGGCCAAACTATGCCAGATAGCTTGTATACAACTGGCGCACCACTTGGCTACGACAGCCTTGATGGCAAACTACCCGGCTGTAACGAATTTTCTGGCTATGTAATCTTTAGATTTAAAGCCGTCCAACCAAACTTTGAAATAATTAAAGAGGTTTCAAAGTCTAAGCAAAATAGCTATGCAAAAAGCGTAAACGTTAATACTGGTGATACAGTTGACTATAAGATTCAGTACAAAAATACCGGTCAAGTACGACAAGATAACGTTGTTATTAAAGACGTATTGCCAAAGGGCGTAAGCTATATACCTGGATCAACCTATGTAGCTACTAGCAAGACTAATGGTCAATGGGAAAATATTACCGACGACGGTATAGTGAGTAAGGGCATCAACATTGGCAGTTACTCACCAGGCGGAAACGCTTACGTAAAATTTAGTGCTAAGGTTGATAAACTAAACGAGCTAGACTGTGGACAAAATAAGCTAACCAACGTAGCTTATGCCGAAACAGATAACGGCAAGAAACAAGACGAAGCTGATGTGATTGTTGATAAGGAATGTCAAGAAGAGCCAGTTTACACCTGTGACGCACTAGGAATCAACAAGATTGCCGATAATCGTTACAAGTTTGAAACCGGATATACCGTTAAAGGTGGAACCTTCAAGAGTGTGACCTACATTGTGCGAGATGCCAACAATAATGAAGTGGCTCGCATCAACGGTGCGCCAAACGCCGCTGAGTATACTCAAAGCACACCAGGCAAATACACCGTTGAAGCAGTCGTGACTTTCACGGTCAATGGTCAAGAAGTTGTAGCTGATAGCGCAAAATGTAAAGGCAGCTTTGAAGTTGCAGAGCAGCCTGGTGAAATTAAAGTTTGCCGACTTGAAGATAAGCAGATTATCAATATCAAGGAAAGTGACTTTGATAGCAATAAGCATTCAATGAACCTAGCTGATTGTGACGAGGTGCTAGTTACACCTACACCGACCACACCGGTTGCACCAACCGAGCTACCACAAACTGGTGGAATTAGCATACTATCAACCCTTGGGATGGGTGCTATTACCGTTGGTATAGCATATTACTTAACCGGCAGGCGTCTGCTAAACTAGAGACTGACCGCTCAAATCTTTCTGAAGCGTCAGTTTCAGCCAATCAAACCTATCACCCCTGGAATTACCAGGGGTGATTTTGGTATGATTAATAATATGAGTAATCGCAAGAAAAAACGCAACAAACGCTATCGCGGTGCAGACGCCAAGCAGTCAACTCCGAATATAATTCGAGTTTCAGCTGTCAAGCGAAGCAAGACAGGGCAATGGTGGCACGAAAAAAAACGTAGCATAATGACATCAGCTGGCATTGTGGCGGTTGTGATTGTAGTGTTAATTATAATCGCAGAACTAGTAAAACTTTTTATTAACTAAGAAGACTTTTCTTTCTTTGATTTTTTTAGATCCGAGTCTGGCAATCTAATCGGTAGTATAAACCCAAAGGTACTACCCTCACCTTCGGTGGATCGAAAAATTACACTACCGCCATGCTCATCTATAACACGCTTGGCTAAATACAAACCTACACCCGTTCCATCAGGGCGTTTTTCACGCGCATTACCTGCTCGATAGAACCTAGTAAACAGTCTAGCCTGTTCAGACTTAGGCACCCCAATACCCTTATCATGTACCACAAACCTAACATCTCCGCCCTCTCTTGAGAGTCTAACCTGTATACGCTTGCCCGGAGTGGAGTAGTAAATTGCGTTATCAACTAAATTCATAACTACCTGTCTAATTTTACTCTTATCGATTAACATGGCCTCTGGTATATTTTTGCCAATCACTACCTGTAATGTTAATGAGCGATTAGTGGCATTGTTTCGTAAAATATCCACCTCCTCTTTAACGATAGCCTCTATGCTAGTGGGTTGACAATCAATCGAAAATCGGCCAGTCTGTAGACGAGACAAGTTAAGGAAATCCTCTATCAAGGCAACCATCCGCTGGCTACTGATAAAAGCCTCTTGCAATAATTTACGTTGAGCAGTAGTAACCTCACCCGCGTCACCATCAAGCACCATACTGATATAGCCCTTAATGCTAGTTAGTGGTGTGCGTAGTTGATGAGAGGCAATGCTTAGGAAATCATTCTTTACTTCATCAAGTTGATGAAGCTGCTTATTACTACGACGCAAATCACGTGTTGCTCTAGACACCTCATCACGTAAACGCTGGTTAAACTTCTGAATCTCCTCAAACCGGAGAGCATTCTGAACTGCCAAAGCTAGCTCGTCAGTGGCTAAGCGCAATAGTCGCATGTCGTCATCATTGTAGCGTTCGCCGCTTTTTCTCTCTCCTAAAAAGAGTACTCCTAAATGCTCGCCGCGCAAAGTAAGCTGCACTACCACTGCAGCGTCTGCACCGTCTAGCATTTTACGCTCCTCTAGTGAAACTAGGTCATTGCTCCTAATCAGCTGAGGTAACTCCCCTAAGCGATCCTCAACAATAGAAAGCTGGCGTCGATAACGGTGATGCATGCGCTTACCGGACATATTCTTACCATAATGATAAGTTTTACCACTTGACGAGAATATAAATAAAGAGCCGTACTCTGGCTGAATCGATTGGCATAAGACATTGACAGATCGACGCACTAACTGCCTAAGTTCAATCTCGCTGGCAGTAATTTTTGTAATCTCCTGAAGTGTTTTTTGTGAATCGTAATCGCTTCGATAAAAAACACTATGGGTGAATCTATCTAGTGCCCTACGCAAAGGCCTAGCTGATATCATCAACACAACAGCCATAGCCATATAAAAAATTAGTTGCGTTCGGCTAATTTTAGTGTCTGGGAAAAGTATTTCGCTGCTAGCAAACAAAACGGCAGCATACAAAGAAACAGCCACGACCAGAAGAAGTATGTAGGCAACAGTTCGCGCTAAGGCAGCCCGTACATCAAACATGCCTTGCTGAATAATGACATAAAAAATATAAGTAGCGAAAATAGCGGCAAACGGCGGACCAGCCCAAATTAACTCATAATTACCTAAAGCCGGCAAGAATAAGTTAAATATCATACCCCCTGTTAGTGCCATCACCGCTATAACAAGAATGCCTCGTGCCTGACGTGCTAATGCTACCTCACCACGTCGACGGACTTTTTTGTAACTTGAAAGAGCTAAAAATAACGAACCTAAAGCTAAAAATAAGAAAATTGCTATATATAAAGCATAGCCAAAATCATACAGATGAACCTTTGCGCCTGATCCACTAGGCACAATATCTAACAGTATTCCAGGAGTTAAAATTGCGCCGGAGACTAAAACCAGCAAGAAGATAACTAAAGACTGCTCTACTCTAGAAAAAGCTATTGCATATGGAAAGTAATGCAAAAAATAATACAATGCAAAGGGTATCATAATAGCCGCCAGATAGTATCCCCTAACATACCATGGAGACATGTCTGGATCTGGATGGACAAGAAATAGTGTAATACCTAGCGTCCACAAGCCTGACATACCCGATACTATTGAAAGCCATAGATTCATTCGACTACGTCGCTGAGAAACCAACAGGACAGCACTCAAAATTAATGACGTTAAAACACCACAAAGTAAAAAGGCCAGGCCTACTATGCTCACTGTTTCTCTACTCCATAAACGCCGTAAACTCCATCATCTGGTAGAAGTATAGTTGTGGCTTTAGCTGGTATATCGGCAGACTTTAACAGGTTCAATACATCAGCTTCAGAGCGTACATTTACACCCGGCCAGCAAAGAGCTCTTTTGTGAACCTCCAGGTGCGGGTGAGAGTCTAACATATTAGTAAAAACCAACAGTCCACCCTTGGGCAGCTGCCTATACAGATGGTTTAGCAGTGAGGCTGCATCTCTATCGGAGAGATACTCTAACAGCCCCATTGCGTCAATACAGTCTGGTGCGAATAACTTTAGTTCATCCTCTAACTCACGCTTCTGACTAGTAACATTTAACTGCCTCAAGGTAAGTCTATTGCTATCAATATCATAACTTTTGGCCAACTTCTGAGCAAAACTCAAAGCCTCCTGATCGCTATCTATCAACAAGTAGTGCGTTGGATACTTAAAAACAGCTGAAGCGTCAAAGGTTGGTTGACCAGTCCCGCAGGCAATACTAGCCCAGCGAATGCCGTTAGATTTTTCGGTTATATTTTGATGCAGCCACCAAGCCATTGCGTAAGAACGTGAGCGCAAACCCCTACCGTCATAAGAATGACGAAATAGCATTTTAGTAATATAATCTAACTTTTTGCCATTTTTTATTTGCATTCTTTCAGGGTTATGAACATGATAAGTTGCAAACCCTCCAGGCATGTACTGCGCCCAAGCCCTCATAGCTGGCGCTAAGTAAGTTAAAGACCGCGCTACATTAATTTTGCTCTTTGAGTCTTTATTGGGTCTTTTAACTAAGTATCTCTGCAAACCGTTAGCAAATATCTTAACCGCCTGGCGTTCGATTTTATATCTTTTCCGATGATACCTATCTGCAGCCGATACGTTTATACGTCTTGCGCCAGACCTCGTCTTACTATCTTTGACTACCTTTAAAGAAAAGTACTTATACTGTCTCCGTTTCATTGCAATACCCTACCCATGACAAATGTTCTTTGCTATAGTATACCCTAGATATGACAAAAATTGCGATAATTGAAGATGACGCCGCGATACATCAAATGTATCGTATGAAATTTGAAAGTGAAGGTTTTGATGTTCAACTAGCTAGTAACGGCGCTACTGGAATCGAACTAGTTAAATCATTCCAGCCAGACATAGTTCTGCTAGATTTACAAATGCCTGAAGTTAGCGGTCTTGAGGCTTTAAAAAATATACGTAAACATGAATGGGGTAAAAATCTACCTGTTATTATTCTTACCAACCTTAGCACCGAAGAATCTCCACCAGAGTTAAAAACCCTAAATGTATCTGGCTACATAGTCAAAGCTGACCTAACTCCACGCCAGGTGGTGGCCAGAGCCAAAGAAGTGCTAGCCGAGCATAAAATTAAACCATCCGAAAGTTAGTTTATTTTTTAGCCTGAGCCTTGCGACGGGCCGACAAAATAACGTTATCGAACAAGGCTGCCACTGTTAGTGGACCAACACCACCCCTCTCTGGGGTAATCGTCAAATCTTGCCTTATTTGCCTAACGTCAGACGCAACATCACCTAGAGCAACTCCATTCTCGACACTAACACCAGCATCAACTACAATCGCACCGTTAGCCAGCATATCGCTAGTTATCAAACCGGGTGAACCAGTGGCCGATACAATAATCTGATAGTTTGGCAGCTCTCCGGCCAGATCCCTACCATCGCCCTTATCAAAAAGAGTCACGTCTAAGCCACTATTTCGCCATCTCTTTAACAGTGGCGAACCAACCAACTTACCCGCACCTACAATTGCTATTTTTTTATTAGCGAAATCAATACCAAAACCCGCCAAAAGCCAATCTATAGCGACAGGTGTAGCTGCATCAAATTTACTAGATTTACGCAATCCATCAACATCTTTATCTGCAGGGATTAATTCAATCAGCTCATCTGTTAAATCAGCTGGCTCAACTGGCAACTGAATAATGACACCGTTAACGGAATCGTCATCTGACAGGCTATCAAGCCTACCCTTAACCGTATCAGGGGTTTCGTTATACTCATGAACATCTATCAAAATATCTGCGCCGTATCGCTTCTTTAAGCGCACATACATGTCGATTACGGGGTTGTCACTATCGCACCGAACAATAGCTAGCGTCGGATTGATATTCTCAGCCTGCCGCAAACCTCGTACCTGTTTAGCCTGGCGGACTTTTATAAAGCTAGCAAGCTCACTACCGTTAAGATATTTCATATAGAATTATTATACCAAGTAGCTTATTTAAACACTATAAAAATAACGCCACTTGTAAAAATGGCGCTATATTTGAATATAATTTTGGTGGGTCAGCTGGGAATCGAACCCAGGACACCCTGCTTAAGAGGCAGGTGCTCTAACCATCTGAGCTACTGACCCAATTTACATCAAAAACTCGCTCTTTATAGTATCACAACAGAGATGCTAGTGCAAGCCTAGCACACATAGTTTCTTCATGATAAAATTACCATAAGAGATTTAGTAGTTATGATAAAAAAATCACAAATCGAGGGTGGATTTACAATAGTAGAAGTGGTGGTGACTCTATTTATAGCATCAACCTTTCTGGCGATAGTGCTTCAAACATCTCATGTTTCAACACTGCAACAGCAAACTGTCACTAGTCGTGCGGATGCTACTAATATTGCACAGTCAAACCTTAATAAATTCCCAGATGCTGCCGCCGTCATAGGCGTTGCATCTATGACATCTGGTACGCCGTCGGACTACTCACCTTTTGTATGTAAGCCAGGAACGAACTGGGGTACAATAGCACCGCCAGACAACTTCCATAGCCAGCCAGACACTAATACTGCAGTAAATCCAAATGCACCAGGCTTCACACTACTTGATAATAATAGCAGCAACAAAGAGTACACCCCAGAATCACTAGTTGAACCAGAGCAAAAAGTGATCGCTTTTACACCTAACGGTTGCACTAATGACATCATAGACTCAAAAGACTCAATGAACACTTCTGTTTTGAAAATAGAATCATCTGTTATTTACGGTCCACCCGGCAATCGAAATACAGTAAGGATATCTAACTATGTTAGCCTATAAAAACAAACAATCCGGTATGACGACAGTTGAGCTTATAGTAGCTATCAGCATAGCAACACTGATTGCTACAAGCTTAACCGCAGTGCTGACACATATCTTCTCTACGAGGACATCACTAACTCGCCAGATGATGGTAGTAAAACAAGGACAGGACGCTATCGATACTATCTCTCGTGATATTCGCTACACTAGCAGGTTCCTTAAAAGTAACTCTATACCAGACGTTGATCAATCATGGGCGCCAAATGGCAACTGGAACTTCAGTGGTCAAGATGAAAAATCCAGACAGCTAATTTTGGAGGCAAACGCCACAACTAAAAGCTACCAAAATCCAGATAATAAGTTAGTTTTCGAGCATGGTCCAATAGAATGTACAGCCCTAGCGCCTTATGTAAAAAATAATATTATATACTTCATTAAGGATGGTAACCTATACAGGAGGACTATCGTCCCGCAAGGTGTTACAGCTTGCCCTGAGCCAATCTTCCAAAAACAAACCTGCCATAACACTGGAGTAGATGAAGCCTGCCTGGAGAGTGATGTGCTAATAGCTAGGAATGTAAGTAATTTTTCTGTTAACTACTACAATAACCCCTATGATAACAGCCCATTCGAAGCCTATAATCCAGGGTTGCCAGACGATAGCTTAAATTCAGTATCAACCATACGCATTAACCTATCAATTAAGCACCCGTCAGCCCAAAACGTTAAGGAGCAGACTACTAGTATTCTACTTTCGAAAGGAAATATATAAATGAAGAATAACTCCTATACACAAGCGTTCATTCTACCAGCCACACTAATATTTTCCCTAGTAACAATAGTGTTAGCAGTTGCCTTTCTTCAATACTTAACCTCATTTACAAGCATTCTACGCAAAGACTACTACAGTACGCTAGCAAAGCAGGCAGCTGTTTCTGGAGTGAAGATAGCTGCTAACTGCTACAAAAAAGAAATTCATAACTTAAATAACTGGCCAGAAGATAGCAAACTAACCCCAAACAAAGACTGCCAGTTTAATATAATCGACGGATCAAGTCAGTACATAAGTGAAGATAAAAACAACGCAGCAGTAATACGCACAACCTATTCGGTAGATAGACCAGTAGTTGATGACACATTAATAACCTTCACAGCAACTGGGACCTCGGAGCTATTTAGCTCATCAACCAGCAGTACCCCAGCTTTCTCATTTACAGAAACCAGCAAAATTCAGGTGCCTGTTATTGACGGCACCTCTGAACTAGATGCAGCAAGAGGACTAGCAGTAACTGATATCTCAACTGGCCTAATAACCACTTGTGCAATAGCTAATATGTCTCCATACTGCTGGGGTGCCAATGCCGTTCATCAGGTGGGAGTAGCTACTGGTCAATTTGACAGATTATCACCACTTAAAGTTAATAGCCCCGAACAAATACCTAGCTCATCACCTTTTGTAAATACAACCGTACATAGCATCTCAACCGCACCTGCTCATACCTGTGCACTATCGACAATAGGTACTATGTTTTGCTGGGGAATGAACGGACCTTTTGGTGGTATTGGAATCGGTCAGAAGTTAGTTCCGTTCTCAACCACGCCACTACCCATCACGAAAGGTGCAATTGGAAACAAAATACCTAGTAAAACTGAGGGTGGCTCATCGACCTCAATAGCTCTTGGAGCAGATTCACAGCAATATGGATGTGCAATAGTAAACGGAAGAGTGTCGTGTGTTGGTCAAAACTTCTTTGCGCAGCATGGCCAAATATCATATTGCTCATTGGGTGTAGATATTTTTGGAGGCGTCCGCTGGTGCTTATTCCCATGGTCTCCTATCAATCTTACCGCCAAATTTACAATGTGGGCATTTGGAGCGGGTGTTATTGATTACGCTGCCAACCATGACAGCGATACATACGTTACGGTTTTTGGTTACGACAAAAATGCACCTGGCCCCCACAACAAGCCGGACAATAAAGTCGAGATGTCTAATGTAGGAAAATATAATGCGTCTGAAGTTTCTGCAGGTCAGACAACCGCCTGCTCTAATGAAAATGGTAAAATATTTTGCTGGGGAGATAACGCTATGCCTTGGGTATATAGCCAAAATGGATGGACTGGTGGCTTGACCATAAAAAGAGGTAACGTCATAGATGAAAATGGATCTAAGAATAAAGGATCACTGTCAGGCAAAATGGCTCATGGACTATCTACAAGCTATGCATCCACATGCGCCATCTCTGAGGGGCAGGCTCATTGCTGGGGAAGAGACATCTGGAATAGAGGCTTCCTTGATGCAGTAGAGTTTGCTCTTGATTTTCTACCAATTTGGGACTATAGCCCCTCACCTATACCCAGAAGCTATACCGAGAATAGGGCCGTCACACAGATAACACGCTCAGGCCAATCAAGCCTAGCCTGTCTAATTGCCAGTGGAACACCTTACTGCTGGGGTATGATGCCAGGTGCTATTACAAATACTCGCCCTAAAAAGCTCGAAAACACACCCGGATTCACTACTAAAATTGATTCCGGAGAAAAACACACTTGTGGAATATTTAACGGATCTGCCTATTGCTTCGGGAACAACCTATCTGGTCAGATAGGCGACGGAACAAAAACAACTAGATCGGAATTAACCAAAGTGCATACTATTGGACTAGAAGATAATACCTACGCCATGGAATCAATCGACGGAGGTTATAACCATACCTGTGGAATAGTTGAAGGTGACGTTTTCTGCTGGGGCAGTAACAATAGCGGACAACTAGGAACGGGCAATAAAGAAAGTAAATCCAGACCTACAAAGATAGACACTAGCGACCTTAAAGCAACACGCTCTACTACTGCCGTGTCTGCAGGTAAAAACCACACTTGCGCCGTTGTTGAGGGTGATATCTACTGCTGGGGTAGCAATAGTAGTGGGCAACTAGGCAATAACTCGCTCATAGACTCATCCAAGCCTGTAAGGGTCAATATACCATCGGGTGGCGTAGCAACTGACGTTGCTGCCAACGGAGACCATACTTGCGCAGTGATTAACGGCAGAGCTTACTGCTGGGGAGCAAATAGCAATGGTCAGCTAGGTACAAATAACCGAAACAACTACCAAACACCCCAATTGATAAACGTCCAAAGAAACTCTAGCGACGCACAAAGGCATGTTACAAAAATTGCTGCCGGAGAGAACTTCTCTTGCGCAATCGCCTCTGAACGCGTCTGGTGCTGGGGCGGAAATGACCGTGGTCAACTTGGGCAGGGCAATATGGGTGGAGATCAACTAATGGCCAGGGAAGTTAATATAGGGTCAAGCAGCCATAATGGACTTGGATATGCATCAACCGACCTAACAGTTGGAAGTAAATTTGCATGTACAATAGTTAACGGAGTGACAATGTGCTGGGGCGACAATAGTCGTGGACAATTGGGTCGAGGTCATCAGTCTACCAATAGCTCTACTGCCAGTCCCGCAAAGCTATCAGGAAGTTCAGCCGACCAAGCTTCGTTTAGTATAGCTGCCGGATCAGAGCACGCCTGTAGTATTACGCATGGATCAACCCAGTGCTGGGGCAAGAACGACAATGGCCAACTTGGCAATGGCACTTCTGGCACGCCTGTCAGCTCCCCTGTAATAACCCACAAGGAAACTGGAGTACTGGAAGATAACATCGCCAATAAGCTGGCGGCTGGAGATAGCCATAGCTGCACCATTGCTAACGGTCGAGTCGCCTGCTGGGGAGCTGGTAGCCTAGGGCAACTTGGCAAAAAAGATGATCTGACGCAATCATCAGTTCCAGGCTGGACACATCCAAAGTATGCAGTCACCACCTATTCTTACGACTGGGATCGAGCAGTTACATACTAATAATCAAAACCCCAGGCATATCAACTGACCTGGGGGTACTATTACAATGGTACACCCGGTACGATTCGAACGTACGACACCTGGTTCCGAAGACCAGTGCTCTATCCACTGAGCTACGGGTGCTTAAATCTAGACCTATTATACCATGCACTCGGCTGCATTATCCAGAGGTATAATTATTATTAAATCATGCTATACTGAAATTACTTATGAATATTCACACTAATGTCCAACTGAAAAATTATCACACTATGAAGATAGGTGGCGTAGCCCGTTTTATGGCTGACGCCTTCTCCCTAGACCACATAACCACCCTAGTAGCTAGCGCCAACCAGCAGCAACTACCTGTATTCGTTATAGGTAGCGGCAGTAATGTTATTCCTCGAGATGAGCCCTACAACGGACTAATCATAAGAAATCGATTAACTGGATTCGAGCAAATCGCTGAAGATGAAGATACAATCACCTTTAAGATTGCGGCAGGTGAAATCTGGGACGACATTGTCAAAAAAACAGTAGATATGGGCCTGATTGGAATCGAAGCCCTATCTGCCATTCCTGGCACCTGTGGGGCTGCACCAGTTCAAAATATCGGAGCGTACGGACAAGAAGTATCCGACACACTAATTGAACTAGAAGCCTTCGACATATCCACCGGCAGAGTCATTAAATTAAGTAATGATGATTGCAAATTCCGCTATCGAGACAGTATTTTTCGTAGCGAAGAAAAAGGGCGTTTTATTATCTTGTCAATCACCCTACAGCTTTATAAATCACCTCCAATGCCACCATTCTATAAAGCTCTGCAAGACTATCTTAGTAAGAACAATATTACCAACTACACGCCACAAATAATTCGTGATGCGGTTATTGCTATTCGTAAAGAAAAATTACCGGATCCAGCCGTCAAGCCAAATTCTGGCTCTTTCTTTAAAAACACAATTGCCGAAAAGTGGTTAGTTGATGACCTTGTCAATCAATATCCAGACATGCCGCACTTTGACATGGGCGGAGGTAATTATAAAATTCCAACGGGCTGGTTAATTGAAAAATGTGGCTTCAAGGGTCAGTTACTATACGGTATCCGTGTTAATCCAGCCAACGCGCTAGTTTTAATTAATGAATCAGCTCAAAACTATGCAGACTTAGCTCAAGCCAGAGAAGACATCAAAAAAGCCGTCCTTAGCAAGTTCAACATGAACATAGAGCAAGAGCCTATAGAAATTGTGTAAAAACGCTTGCGCTTTTTTGCACTACATAGTAGTATACTTATATAAACTAACCATTAATTAGGGGGCATGAACAAACATGTACACAACTAAACAAAAGGGTTTTACTATCGTAGAACTTCTAATCGTCATCGTCGTAATTGCAATCTTAGCAGCAATTTCGATTGTAGCTTTTACAGGTATCCAGCAACGCGGACGAGACTCCCAGAGGGCTTCAGACGTTAGCAATATCGTTAAGGCTCTAACCGCCTACACCAGTGATGACAGTGAGGGCGGCGGCAGTAGCGGAGTTTGGCCAGCCAATGGCGATGCTAAAGGTGCCTTGGAGGGCTACAAAGCCGCTAACCTAAGTAGTGAAATTACTAACAAGATTAGCACAGTTGAACCATCAGCTACTTCTGACGTGTATCAATATGAACTATGCTCATCAAACTCAGGTGCTACAATAACATACTGGAAAGAGTCTAAATCTGGACCTGACAAAAAAGAGACCGTTACAGCTGGCTCTTGCTAAGATAAGTTTAATCTAGTAAGTAAAACCACCTCGCCATGAGGTGGTTTTAAATATTAACAATGTTACTTAAGAATATTAGCAATCTTTTGTGCTAAATCACGAGCCTCCGTCTCATTCATACCGCGTGTAGTCATAGCTGGCGTACCTAACCTTATACCACTAGGCCTGAACGGCGGCAAAGTGTCGTTAGGTACAGCATTAGCATTAACCGTAATGCCTGCTAACTCTAGCCGCTCTTGCGCCTCTTTACCGTCAATACCATGACTCTTGTATACATCTGCTAAAATCAAATGGTTACTAGTTCCGCCCGATACTAAACTAAAGCCACTATTAGTTAACTCTTCTGCCATAGCGGCGGCATTATTAACCACTCGCCTAGCGTAGTCTTTAAAGGCTGGCTGCAAAGCTTCATGAAAAGCCACCGCCTTAGCAGCAATTGCGTGCATATGCGGACCTCCTTGAGTTCCTGGAAATACAGCTCTATCGATCAAAGTTGGAATATTACTAATAGTTTTATCTGGCTTCTTTAACGGATTTCCCACTACACCCCTGCTTAGAATAAGTCCTCCACGTGGCCCACGCAAAGTTTTATGCGTAGTGGTAGTAATGACATGAAAACCATAGTCAAACGGATTTTTAGCAACACCCCCAACAATTAGACCAGCAATGTGACTCATATCTGCGACCAAAAGTGCCCCCACTTCATTTCCAATCTCTGCAAACTTAGCATAATCTAGCTCACGAGGGTAGGCACTAAATCCCGCCATGATAATTTTTGGTTTATGTTTTTGCGCTAAATCACGTAATTCATCGTAGTCAATTTCGCCAGTTTCTACATTCTTCATACCATAGCGTATAAAGTTATACTCTCTAGCGCTGTGGGTTACAGGAGCACCGTGCGTCAAATGCCCACCATGATCAAGCGACATAGCCAAAACCGTATCTCCAGGCTCCAACCAGGCAAAATATACTGCTTCGTTAGCCTGAGCTCCGCTGTGGGGCTGAACATTGGCATGATCCGCTCCAAAAAGTTGCTTTGCGCGATCGATCGCTAGCTGTTCAACCTTATCGGCATTATCTTGACCACCATAATAACGACGACCTGGATAGCCTTCACTGTACTTATTAGTAAACACACTACCGAGCGCCTCTAGAACCTGATCGGATACATAATTCTCGCTTGGTATAAGCTCAATACTTGACTGCTGCCTATTAGCCTCTTTCTCAATAAGCTGTGCTATTTTTTGGTCATGCACAATACACCTCCTTATCAATATCTCCATTATACACCCTAAGCACAACCAAATTTAATATATACAAAATATATCAAACATGGTATAATTACAGACATGAACACTGATAACTATAGACAAAAAATCGGCAATTTAATTCAAGAGACTCGTCAGGCACGTGGCTTTACTCAGTCGGAGCTAGCTGAGGCTTTAGGTACTAGCCAGTCGGCAGTAAACCGTATTGAAAAGGGCGGGCAAAATATCAGTGTCGAAATGATCGCACGAATCAGCGACGTACTTTCAAGTAATATTCTTACTATAAATCATTCTGGAAAAATCAACTTTAGAGTCAAGGGCGGAAATAAACTACAAGGTGAAGTTCAAGTAAAAACTAGCAAAAATGCTGCGGTTGGACTACTTTGCGCCAGCCTACTAAACAAAGGTAAGACTACCCTAAAAAGAGTTTCACACATCGAAGAAGTAAATCGCATCATAGAAGTGCTGCAAAGTATTGGTGTGAAAATTCGCTGGACCGATGACGGCAAAGATTTAGAGATAACCCCTCCAAAACAACTAGATTTAGAAAATATAGACGTAACAGCTGCTAAGCGTACTAGGTCAATTATCATGTTTTTAGGGCCGCTGCTTCATCAATATAGTAATTTTTCACTACCATTTGCTGGTGGCTGCAATCTAGGAACACGTACAGTTGAGCCTCACCTAACTGGACTGGCACCTTTTGGGATGGAGGTAAAAGCTTCGAGAGATAAATACATTGTAACATCCAATCCAGGATCGGTTGACAAGGCCATACTCCTAACCGAACGAGGTGACACCGTAACTGAAAACGTAATAATGGCAGCAGCTCACTACCCAGGCACCGTCACTATACGAAACGCCAGTCCAAACTACATGGTTCAAGATGTTTGCTTCTTCTTAGAAAAACTCGGTGTTAAAATCGAAGGCATTGGCACTACCACGCTTCAGATTACTGGTCAAAAAGCAATTAATAAAGATGTCGAATATTGGCCAAGTGAAGACCCTATCGAAGCCATGAGCTTTATTGCCGCTGGTGTAGTTACAAAATCAGAAATCACCATAAAACGAGCGCCAATTGAATTTTTAGAAATTGAATTAGCGGTCTTGTCTGGTATGGGTCTAGAGTATGATATATCCCCAGAGTATATCGCCAACAATAACAGAACTCGCTTAGTAGACATTTCACTAAAGAAGTCTAAGTTAAGAGCTCCAAAAGATAAGCTTCATAGTATGCCGTTCCCCGGCGTAAATATGGATAACCTACCATTTCTTGGTCTGATTGCTACAGTCGCAAAGGGTCGCACCTTGGTACACGACTGGAGCTACGAAAATCGAGCCATTTACTTTACAGAGTTAGGTAAACTTAACGCCAAGATTGAACTAGTTGATCCGCACCGTGTCTACATAAACGGACCGACCGAGTGGAGAGCGGGAGATGTTGTAGCTCCTCCAGCCTTACGCCCCAGTGTAGTAATTCTGCTTGCCATGTTAGCTGCGCCCGGCACATCAATCCTAAGGGACGTTTACTCTATTAATCGTGGCTACGAAGAACTCGCCACCAGACTTAACAAACTTGGCGCCAATATTCAAACCGTTCGAGAAATCTAAGCTTTTTTACGACTAAGCTCTACAATTTTTGCATAACGAATATAAGCAATCCAGGCGGCAACCGCTCCAGCTAGAATTATTAAATCTGGCAGTGGGTCACCGGCTGTTTGCATAACAGCAAAATAAGAAATACTCCTAAGAGTAATCCACATAAATAGCACTACCGAAATCAACATCACGTTTTGAGATTTCTGACGATAAATCCAAATAAATACCACGATTAACATCACTAATTGAATAAAATTCTCATAACTACCAACCTGAAGTCGCGCCCCTTCATTGTAGTAAAGTGTCGAGGCCTGCAGTAGTGCCATGCCAAGCGCAGACAGTCCGTAGCTAATCAGTATTATCCAATAAGGCGCTACCTGCCAGCGACTACCCTCCTGTAAACGAAAGCCCATCATAGAAATAACAACCACCAATAAACCAATATAGCTCGGCCAAAATTGCAGCCAAATGGAGACATCTAGGGGCTGTCCTGCTAATCCAGAAAAAATCGGAGAGCTAAACGATAAGGCCTGAAATACCGCAACTACCCCCCAGTAAACACCGCTAAATACAAACCCATAAAAAACCCTTTCTGCACGACGACGATTCATAAAAATCAACCAACATACAGCATATATAATTAAGGGCACCAAATAACCAAAAGTTAACATTATAACCATGGCGGCTGGGTCTTGATTGTGACTTATTGAGGCAACGATAGACTTTGTGACTTGATACACGCCAGTAGTAAACGATAAAGCTAACCCGAATAAAGCTACGATAGCCGTGGTTTTAATAAAACTATTGTTTTTTAAAAAGCATCCGAATAGACTATTTTTTGAAGACTTCATATTAACAAATATATCACAGTAACTCACATAGCAATTAAAATAAAACCGTCAATAATGACGGGTTTAAGTAGTGAATATATGTAGCAATTTTTATGGTGCGGGCGGCGAGAATCGAACTCGCATCACTTGCTTGGAAGGCAGGTATATTAGCCGTTATACGACGCCCGCATTAATTTGCTAAACTTATTATACCTAAAAACTGATATAATAGGAAGTCAAAACTTTCAGTACGTTCGCTGATTAACCATTCAAGTGATGTTTATGTTCAATCTAAATATAGATTTATAGAATGGTTATATTGTGCTAATGTATTGGTGTAGATCCGTCAAGATCCGGATGGAACGCGTCAGGGTCTACTTTTTTGTTTTCGATTAAATAATTTTACTAGCACTAAATACAAAATAAATTTAGTCCGACAGGTTCATTTAAAATACCCGTAGTCAACCTATCTTATGCAATTGCTAAACCAAATCAACAAAAGTATAACCACTTTATAGAATATGATATAATAATAAAATTAGCAATTGAAAAACTAAGGGGTAATCATGCCAGATATTACAGTTAGAAGAATGCAGGCCGAAGCCGAAGCTAATGATGACATCTCAGCAAAAGACTACCAGCACACCTCAGCCTATCAGATACTACACAACGACAACCCTACTGACAATAAAAACCTAGAGCTTGCTAGTGGTAGCGCCATTAAAGAGGCCCTTTTAAGGCGTGCTAAGGCTAAAGAAATGGGCTTAGATAATCTAAGCTTTGAAAAATCGCAAATTGGCCGAGGTAACTATAAGGAATCCGCTTTCGAAAATAGCGACGACGAGAGTCGCAAGACCATGTTAGGAACAGCTGACAGAAAACTATCAGTGCGGGAAAAAGAAAGACGAGATCGGTTTATAAACAAGGATCGCAAGCAAAGATTTAACGCCACCGGTGACGCCGATAGTGGTAATACAGGTCAAGTGCCCAATAATCGTCAATCGTTCAACTCCAGGCAGCAGCACACGTTTCAAGAGCCAAATAGCCGTAACTACAACCCCTACGCCTAGCTATATATTAGAAAATCTGCTATACTACAAAAAGTTTGGCGGATGTAGCTCAGTTGGTTAGAGCGCCAGTTTGTGGCACTGGAGGCCGTGGGTTCAATTCCCATCATTCGCCCCA
>LSQX01296454.1_pt1 | contig 67148 bp, 65 predicted proteins | sample 654561 | NCBI WGS metagenome assembly LSQX01 (sample SAMN04489861, study PRJNA283612) | anaerobic digester metagenome | isolation source: 4 biogas reactors fed with cattle manure at either 37C or 55C with and... | place: Denmark: Kongens Lyngby | collected 2014
GCCTGTTTATCGACAGTCTGAAACCCGCTTAAACAGCGGGTTTTTTGATGTTATATAACGTTATCCTTCCTTACTGAGCGTCGCAGTCCAATATTGACATAGAGCCTATTTTTGTTTATCAGTATCAGGTTGATATTACACCTTGACAGACACTTAACGGCTTTAAACCGTGTGCCCTACCTTTTGCTTAAGCAGGTTCACAATCATCCGCGCGCATTTATATATGTCCCCGCCTCCCATTGTCAGTACCAAATCGCCTTCGGCCGCGTTTGCTGACACATAATCGGCTATCTGCTCAAATTCCGGCAGGAATACCGCGCCCCGTATCCGTTTTGCCAGCTGCTCGGACGAAACCCCCCATTTGTTGACCTCCCGCGATCCCATGATGTCGCTCAGCACTACCTTGTCCGCCGAGGACAGGGACTGGACAAATCCATCAAAATGCCGCACCGTTCTTGAGTAGGTGAACGGCTGGAACACCGCCCAGACCCTTTGATACCCCATGGCTTTTGCGGTGTTCAGGGTCGCGGCGATTTCAGTCGGGTGGTGCGCATAGTCATCCGCCACTGTAATACCCGCGAACGTGCCAAGAAACTCAAACCTTCTTCCAGCACCCCTGAAAGACTGCAGCCCCTGCGCTATCTGTTCGGCGGTCGCGCCGACAAAATGAGCGGCTACGGCCGCGGCCATGGAGTTTGAGATATTGTACTCGCCCGGAACTCCGAGCCTGACAGCCGAGAAAAACTCGCCCTTGTGATATAAGTCGTACTGCCCGAAAGAGCCGTTTGTAAATCGGATGTTCTCGGCATGCCAGTCGCTACCCCCGCAAATTCCGTAGGTAATCACTTTTTTGGTCGGAATACCTTTGGCCGCACGGAGGGCATTCTGGTCGTCGGCGTTGATGACGACCGCTTTTTCCGCCAGTCTGGCAAATTTGCGGAAAGACTCAATCACATTCTCAAGGCTCTTAAAATAATCAAGATGGTCGGCGTCAACGTTAAGGATAACCGAAACCGCGGGCTTCATCGATAAAAAGTGGTCCTGATACTCGCACGATTCGCATACCATGATGTCGCTGTTACCCGCCCTGCCGTTCGCGTTGATAAGCGGCAGCCTGCCCCCTATAAAGATGGTCGGGTCAAACCCGCCCATCAACAGGATTTGCGCCAGCATTGAGGTCGTGGTGGTTTTTCCGTGGGTACCGGCAACCCCGATGGTGTTTTTGTATTCGCGGGTTATCAACCCCAGCAGCCTGCCCCTTTCAATAACCGGAATACCGCTTTCTAAAGCCTTGACAAGCTCCGGGTTTTCGGGGTTTACCGCGGATGTGTAAACCACAAGCTCCGCTCCGCTGACGTTCTCTTCCTGATGTTTTAACACAACCGGTATTCCAAGCGAGCGCATGCGGCTGACATTGTCAGACTCGTTAATGTCGGAACCGGTGATAATATACCCCCTTGAATGCAGTATCTCGGCGAGCGGACTCATTCCCGACCCGCCAATGCCGACGAAATGTACCCGTTTTACCCCGCTTAATACATTCTCAAACATTTCTGCGTTACTGCTTTTCATACAAGTCAATCCCGTATTCTTTACCCTTTCAAAAAGGGTTATTTTATATACATCATTATAATGCTACAAAAATAAAAAATAAACATTTTTTTTCTTCTTAATGTTATAATAGAAAAAACAAAACCGGATTGGGTGCAAAAAGATGGATATTCCGCAGGATGTGCAGCAGGTAATCAGAACAATTGAATCCGCCGGCTACACCGCATGGGCTGTGGGCGGCTGTGTCAGGGACAGCCTGCTTAACAAAAAGCCGAAAGACTACGACGTCGCATCTTCCTGCCCGCCCGAATACGTCTGCAGGCTGTTTAAAAAATGCGCCAAAACCGGCATAAAGTACGGCACAGTAACGGTAATTACCGATACCGTTCCGGTTGAAGTAACCGTGTACCGCCGCGAATCGGGATACAGCGACAGCCGGCACCCCGACAGCATTGCTTTTGCCGAGGACATCACAACCGATTTATCAAGGCGGGATTTCACAATTAACGCAATGGCATGGCACCCAGAGCGCGGATTGTGCGACCCGTTCGGGGGCAAGGACGATATTGAGAGCAGGGTTATCCGCGCAGTAGGCGACCCGAACGTCAGATTTGATGAAGACGCGCTTAGGGTGTTACGGTGTCTCAGACTTGCTTCGGGGCTTGATTTTGATGTCGAAAGCCGTACACTCGGCGCCGTTATTAAAAAAGCACCGGCGCTCGCGAATATAAGCGCGGAACGGGTAAGGGACGAACTGGTAAAGCTTATATCAGGCAGCCGGCCTGAACTCGCGGAGGTGGTCATTCAAGCCGGAGGGTTTTCGCACGTCGGGATTGAGAAAATATCAAACCCAAAACTGCTGCGCCGGCTGCCGCCCGCAAAGCCGGTCAGGATTGCGGGGCTTTTGTGGTGCTGTCTTGATGACCGCGCGAGGCAAACCATAAAAAAGACCTTATCCTCGCTGCGGGTGGACAACCGGACGATTTTTACGGTCTGCTCGCTTATATCCGAGATGACAAGGCCGCTTCCAAAAAACTCTGTCGAGCTGAAAAAACGGTTTTCACATCTGCCGCCGCATGAATGGGAAAACCTGCTGGCACTCCGCACCGTTTTGCTGAAAGAGGAAAACCGCTATTTAAATGAAATGCTGGCGCAGGCGGCGGCGGAGCCTTGGAACCGCTCGATGCTCGCGGTCAGCGGGCACGACCTTGCAAAGCTCGGTATAGAATGCCGCGATACGGGCAGGGTTTTGAAAAAACTGCTTGAAAAGGTGATTCGCGAGCCAGAGCTGAACGACCATGACACTTTAATGAATATCGCGGCTAAGCTCAAAAGCTGATTTTTCGCCCTGACTCAAAAAGTGTTTGAGTCCGGTGTACCTTTTTGCCTTTTTATCGTTAGCTACCATTTTTTCAATCGTACCCACACCGCCAACTATAATCAGCAGGGACTTTGCCCTTGTAACCGCGGTGTACAGCAGGTTCCTGTAACAAAGCAGCGGCGGGTTATTGAGCAGCGGCAGGATTACCGCGTCAAATTCGCTGCCCTGGCTCTTGTGGACGGTAACGGCGTATGCAAGCTCAAGCTCCTGCGCGTCTTCAAGGGTATATACCGCGACCCTGTCATCGTACCGCACGCTCAAAGTGCTGGCGCGTTTATTAATCTCCCGCAGTATCCCGATATCGCCGTTGAAGACGCCCTGCCCCAACTCGCCGTTATCTTTTTTCCATGAGATATCGTAGTTGTTTTTTATATGCATTACCCTGTCGTCAACACGAAACACTGTGCCTTCAATCACTATTTCGCGGCGGGTATCGGTGTGCGGGTTAATAAGCTGCTGAAGCCGTATATTCATTTCGCGGGTGCCTATCTCCCCCTTGCGGCTTGGGCAGATAACCTGAATACCGTCGCCCACCGTAAACCCGTATCTGGCGGGAATTCGGGAAAGGCAGAGCTCAAGCACCGTCTGCGCCACGTCCTGAACCGAGTCTTTTTGGATAAAAAAGAAATCCCCTTCCCTGTAATTCAGCACAGGCATTCTGCCGGCGACAATCCGGTGCGCGTTGCTGACTATGTTGCTCATCATTGCCTGACGGAACACCTCGGTAAGCTGGACAACCGGCAGTTTGCCCGATTCTATTAAATCATGCAGCACGCTGCCTGCCCCGACGGCGGGAAGTTGGTCCGAATCCCCGACCATAATCAGCCTGCAGCCGGTTTTCAGCGCCCGCAGCAGGCTTTCAAACAGCATCGAGTCCACCATTGAAAGCTCGTCCACAATAACGGCGTCGGCGTCAAGCGGGTTGTTTTCGTTGCGGTCAAATACCTGCGTTTCTTCATCGTCCCATTTGACTTCAAGCAGCCGGTGAATGGTCTTTGCCTCCCTGCCGGTAAGCTCGGAAATCCTCTTTGCCGCCCGCCCCGTAGGCGCGGCAATCGCAACCGTGTGCCCTATTTCCTCCAGCAGGGTGATAATCGCGCGAAGGGTGGTGGTCTTGCCGGTGCCCGGCCCCCCGGTCAAAATCAGTATCCCTTTTTCCAGCGCCTGCCTGATTGCGGCGCGCTGCTGCTTTGCGTATGATATTCCGAGCCGCTTTTCAATTGAGTTTATTCTCTCCTCTAAATTCTTGACACTTTCCGGAGGAAACTCCAGCATAGCGAAGATTTTTTCCGCGGAATACCGTTCGGCGTTGTAAACGCGGTTTAGAAATATAAACCTTCTGTTGTCCAAAAATTCCTCCCGCACCTTGAAGGAAAAAAACATATCGTCCAGCACTTTTTCCAACTTGTCCGGCCCCACTTCAAGCAGGACGGATGATACACTGATTAGCTTATCGGCGGGCAGGCAGGTGTGCCCGTTGCTCATATTATGCCTTAAAACATATATCAGCCCCGCTTCCAGACGAAGCGGGTCGTCCGGTGCAATGCCAAAATTCTGAGAGATTTTGTCGGTCCTTTCAAATCCGATGTGCAAACCGCTACTGCACAGAAGGTATGGGTTGCTTTTAATTTTTTCCAGTGTCGCGGACCCCCACTTTTTCCAGCAGCGCAGCCCCTCATTCGGAGTAAGCCCGTAACTGCCGAGGGTTATGATGACTTCCCGCAGCCCGAACTGTTTTGCGTATTCCTCGGCGATTTTCTTTGCGCGCGCCGGCGATATGCCTTTAATCTCTGTCAGTCTGTGGGGTTGATTTTCAATGATTTCAAGCGCCTTGTCCCCAAATTTCTCGACTATGCGCGCGGCGGTCGCCTCGCGCACCCCTTTGATAATTCCCGAAGACAGGTAACGCAAAATAGCATCTCCTCCGACAGGGAGATGCCTTTCAAAATACTCCGCCTTAAACTGGACGCCAAAATTCGGGTGTTCAACCCAGCGGCCGGACAGCGAAAGCATTTCGCCGGCAGCCACCAAAGGCAAAACCCCGACTACCTTGTGAAGCTCATTCTCGGTTTCCAGTTCCAGAACTGTCCAGCTACTTTCCTCGTTGCGATATACCACCCGAACAACGCTGCCCTTGAGAATTACGTCATTGTTGCCTTCCATACAGCGCACCCTTAACGACCCGTACTGTTATCATTCCTGTATCGATTATTATATCCGATATTCACTCTCATTGCAAACCAAAAGTAAAAACTGAGCTGTGTCAAATCATTCGTCCAACATCTAATGTCTAACATCTAAAGTCTAAATTTATAGCGACGTGAGCAGCTTTTCGCATTCTTTTGAGGTGCTGATATGTACGTTTTCAAAATCGCGGCAGATTTTTTCAGCAAGTTTTCTTGTATGCTCATCCATCCCAGTATCCAGCAGCAGTATCCGGCACTTAAAATCCGGCTTCCAGCGGCTGCGTGAAACGGCTGCCCTTACAATGTATTCCATGTTTTTGCAGCTTCCGCTTATCGGGAACACCAGCACCGAAGATACCCCGGTATCTGTCTGCAGCAACCGCAACGCAATCAGCCTTATCAATTCCACACAACCGTATAACGACAGCAGCAAAACCGCAACATAAAGAATATTTTCACCCATATTGCGCTCCCCTTCCGCTTTAACCTAAAACAGAATTCACCATCCGCAAACACCTTATCGCTCCATCCTATGCGGTTTAAGCGGGAGGGTGCAAAATTTTCCCGGTGTTTTGGCGCAATAACACCGGCAGCCATGACTAGAGCCGCCTGCGCGTAAAGTCCTTCTGCTTTACATATAACAAGCCCGCAGGGAAACCCCGCGGGCTTGTTATGCTGTTTAAACGCTGTCGAACGCCTGCTCCAAATCCCCGATTATATCGTCTATATGCTCGGTGCCGATTGAAAGCCGAATGGTATTCGGCTTTATCCCCTGTTCAAGCAGCTCCTCCTCGTTGAGCTGGGAGTGGGTAGTGCTGGCGGGGTGGATAACCAGCGATTTCACGTCGGCGACATTGGCGAGCAGTGAAAATAGCTTGAGTTTGTCGATAAACGCTTTTGCCCTGTCCGCGTCCCCCTTGATTTCAAAGGTAAAGATTGAGCCCGCGCCGTTTTTAAAGTATTTCCTGTAAAGCCGGTAATCAGGATGGCTCTCAAGGGACGGGTGGTTGACACGTTCAACCTTCGGGTGGCCAGACAGGTATTTAACCACCTTAAGCGCGTTGGATACGTGCCGTTCTACCCTCAACGACAGCGTCTCAAGCCCCTGCAAAAACAAAAACGAATGAAACGGGCTTAACGCCGCGCCGGTATCCCGAAGCAGGGTAACCCTGATTTTCACAATGTATGCTAGACTGCCCGCCGCTTCGGTCAGCACCACGCCGTGATAGCTTGGGTTGGGCTTGGCAAGGCCGGGGAATTTGCCGCTTGCTGCCCAGTCGAACTTGCCCGAATCCACAATTACCCCGCCTATGCAGGTGCCGTGCCCGCCGATGAACTTTGTCGCCGAGTGCACCACAATATCCGCTCCGTGCTCAATCGGGCGGAAAAGGTAAGGGGTCGCAAAGGTGTTGTCCACTATCAGCGGGATACCGTTTTTGTGGGCTATTTCTGCCACCGCCTCAATATCCACAATGGTTGAATTAGGGTTGCCGAGGGTCTCGATGAATATGGCCTTGGTGTTCGGCCTGATTGCGTTTTCAAAATTTCCGATTTCGCCGCCATCGACAAAAGTAGTGGCAATCCCGAACTCAGGCAGGGTGTGGGCAAATAGGTTGTATGTGCCGCCGTATATCCTCTTGTCCGAGACGATGTGGTCGCCGCTTGAGGCAATATTCTGCACCGCGTAGGTTATGGCGGCGGCTCCCGACGCTGTCGCAAGCGCCGCCGCGCCGCCCTCAAGCGCGGCAATCCGCTTTTCGAATACATCCGAAGTCGGGTTCATTATCCTTGTATATATGTTCCCGCTTTCTGTAAGCCCGAACCTGCGCGCCGCCTGCTCGGAATCTGCAAAAACGTAAGAGGTGGTCGCGTAAATCGGCACTGCCCGCGCGTCGGTCGCGGGGTCCGGTTTCTCCTGCCCGGCGTGTACCTGCAGGGTTTCAAATCTATACTCTTTGCTCATATAACGCAGTCCTTTCAAATAGTATTAATATCTACCCGACACAAAACCGCCAGCCGCGGCACATTCGCTCGTTCCAAATGCTTTTGTGTATCATCCCGCGAATCGCCAAACCCTCCATATTTCATACTTGTTTTGTAGGATTAACGCCTATACGTGTGCGGTCATTTGCCTTTACAGCAAACGCCGTACAATTTCACAGCAGGGTTATGAAAACATCGGAGTGGACAAATACCTCTCACCTGTGTCCGGCAGCACAACCACTATCGCTTTGCCTGAGTTTTCAGGTCTTTTCGCGACCTGAACAGCCGCCCACGCGGCGGCGCCGGAAGAGATGCCCACAAGAATTCCCTCGGTCTGCGCTATCATTTTTCCGGTTTTGAAGGCGTCTTCATTTTCAACGCAAATCACTTCGTTGTAAACCGCTGTGTTCAAAACTTCGGGGACAAAGCCGGCGCCTATCCCCTGTATTTTGTGGGGGCCGCTCCTCCCCTGCGACAATACCGGCGAGTCGGCAGGCTCAACGGCGACAATCCTGATGTCCGGTTTTTTCTCCTTAAGGTATTCGCCTGCGCCGGTTATGGTACCGCCGGTGCCAATACCGGCGACAAAAATATCAATCTTTCCGTCTGTCTGCTCCCAAATCTCCGGCCCGGTGGTCGCTTTGTGGACGGCGGGGTTAGCCGGATTGGTGAACTGGCTGGGTATAAAGGCGTTCGGGATGGTATTTGCAAGTTCATTGGCTTTCTCAATCGCACCTTTCATGCCCAACACCCCGTCAGTCAGCACCAGCTCCGCGTTGTATGCCTTAAGAAGGTTCCTGCGCTCAATACTCATGGTGTCCGGCATGGTGAGTATGATACGGTAGCCTTTGGACGCCGCCACCGCGGCGAGCCCTATCCCTGTGTTTCCGCTTGTCGGCTCGATTATCACCGAATCCTTTTTTAACAGGCCCTTTTGCTCGGCGTCCTCTATCATCGCCTTGGCTATCCTGTCCTTGACGCTCCCGGCGGGATTAAAGTATTCCAGTTTCGCGTAAATCCGCGCGTTCAAGCCGAACTTTTTTTCAACATTCGCAAGCTGAACCATCGGCGTATTCCCGACCAAATCGGTAAATCCTCTGCTTATCTTTGCCATAAACTCACGCCTTTCAATCATAGTATAATCATCGTGTATTGCCGGACTATAAACCTATAATCATATATTTTTAGTATGATTTACGTTATTATATTCCATGCCGGTCGGTTTGTCAACAAAAATTTTAAATACTGTAATCATATCCGTAGCCTTCCTTGCAGAAATCGAGCAAATCCTGCAGGGTAACCGAGTCCACGTATTCGTTTATCACTTGATGCAGGCCCTCCCAAAACCTGATTGTCGGGCAAGCGCCGCGCCTTTCGCAAAGTTTTGTGCCGCTTTCAAGGCAGGCGACCGGCGCGAGCTCGCCCTCAATTACCCTAAGGATTTCGCCGGCGGTGTATTCATCGGGATTTTTTGCAAGCATGTACCCCCCGCGAGGGCCGCGGCTGCTTAAAAGCAGCCCCGATTTGGTCAGGTTGGTTACGATTTGCTCAAGGTATTTGACGGAAATTCCCTGACGCTCAGAAATATCCTTAATCGAAACCCATTCTTCCCTGTCATGCATTGCTATTTCCACCATCATCCTTAGCGCATAGCGGCCTCTGGTCGATATTTTCATCACAACCACCTCTTCAAAATTCCATTGCCTCGCGGGATAAGTCTAAATTCCTCGCCCGTACCTGACTGCTAGAGGTTCTCTGCCCACCGGGCAGCCATTTCCGGCCAATTGCTGCAGCTTTCTTCGATATAGCCTGTTTCCTTTGTGGCCAGAGCCAGACCGTGGACGCCCTTTGGGAATATATGCATCTCAAGCGGGATATTGTGTTTTTTCATCTCCAAAGCGAACAACAGCGAATTCTCCACCGGCACCGCGGCATCGTCATAAGTGTGCCAGATAAATGCCGGAGGGGTATCCGAAGACACCTGCTTTTCAAGCGAAACCAATTCCAAATCCTGCTCAAACCTGTCCATAAGCAGGTTTTTAAAGGACCCCAGATGGGCGAACCTGCCCGAACTAATCACCGGATAAGAAAGGATTATCCCATTCGGCTTGATTTCCTGCCCGGAATACCCCAGCGGTCTTTTGATAAAATCGCGGTTCCAAAATACCCCCAGGCTCGCCGCAAGGTGCCCGCCCGCCGAAAAGCCGCACACCACGATTTTGTCGGGGTCGATATCCCATTCCCCGGCGTTTTCGCGAACCGTCGCGACAGCCTTTGCCAATTCCAGCAACGCGCCCGGAAACCTTACCTTCATTACCGAGTACCGCAGCACGAACGCCTGAAACCCCAGCGAATTGAAGCGCAGCGCCACCGGCTCGGCCTCGCGGTCGGAGGTCATCGAATATCCGCCGCCGGGGCATATGATGACGGCCGGCCTTGCTTTGTGATAATCCATTTCGGGAGAATGGTCAATTATATAGGTATACAGCTTGGGGCTCCCTTTACCATCAATCCCCGCCGCTTTATAATCCACTTTAATATCAATTATTTGGTGTATCATACCGCAACCCGCCTTTTTTCAATTATGTTACAACTCTTGCAAAACAATGTCAACACTATGAAGAATATCAGACACTACGCATTATTTTAAATTGAAGTCGGCTGTCCGGTGTGGTATAATAGGCTGGTGAAAGCCAGACCAATACAAAGGTAGTGTTTGTATTGAAAAATGTAAAAAAACAGGCTGACAGGAAAAAAGGCAGAGTCAAAATGACCGTTTTTACCCTTCTGACTGCAAGCCTTGCCGTTTTGGCCGCTTTTTTTGCTTTTAACACAGATATAATCGCCGAGTATTTCGGGTGCAACCCATGCGTTTCCGGCATTTCCCGCAACCCGCTGCAGTGGTGGAACTGGAACAGTATAAACCGCCCCGGCAATCCGTCGGAGAGCTTTGAAGACTATATCAGCGAAACAGTTTTCATCGGGGATTCAAGGACTGTCGGGCTAAGCCTGTACCGCTATATAAAACCTGAAAACGTTTACGCGAAAAACGGGCAGAACCATCAGGGAGCGCGCACCGAACACTTTGTGGATTTGGGCACGGGAAGGCTTCTGACCGTTTCCGAGGCGGTCGCGGTTACAAAACCAAAACGCATTATAGTGTCTTATGGGATAAACGGGGTCGCTTTTTTCGGGCGGGAGGCTTTTATCGAACAGTATTCCTATCTGATTGACGACTTGCAAAACGCTTCCCCCGACAGCCTGATTATAATACAGTCCATCCTTCCGGTTTCGGATTACTATCAAAAATATGTGGATACCAGAGTGAACAACGACACAATCGACTCATATAACCTTCTTCTCAAACAGCTTGCCGAAGAAAAAAACTGCGCTTTTTTGGATACTTCTAACCTGTTCAAGAATTCGTCCAACTGCCTTGCGGTTGAATACGACATTGGGGACGGAATCCATTTAAGCCGCTACGCCTATGAGGTTTTCCTGCAGCATCTCGACCAAAACCGGGTTTATTGAAATCCCACAGCTCCGCGCTGTTCCAAAAAATCTTAAAGCGAGTGTTGATATGAAGGTAGCAATAATCGGTACCCGCACTGCTCCCGCCAATATCGCCACAGCCATACTGCGGAGCCTGCCTGAAAACGTAACCGAGATAGTCAGCGGCGGGGCCGCCGGGGTGGATAAGGCGGCGGAAGAGGTGGCAGGCGTCCTCTCCCTTCCGGTAAGGCGCTTTCTGCCCGATTACCGGCGTTACGGCAGCCGAGCGTCGCTTTGCCGCAACATACAAATTGTGGAATACGCCGACAGGGTGATTGCTTTTTGGGATGGAAAATCCCGCGGGACAAGGCACTGCATTATCGAATGTATCAACCGCCGAAAACCTGTAAGGATTATCCGGATAAAATCCGACAAATAACCATAAAGGAATTGATATGCCCTTATGAGCCGTATAAAAAGAGAAGTTGAGGCAGCCATAAATCTGAGCCCTCTTACCTGCTACCGCATGCGCACCGGAAAATGCTCGCTGGACGTGGTTTTATCCCATTATCTACCCAAAGCCCCAAAAATCGATGCAAACGACCTGCTGTTCTGTCCCCGCCTCTACCAATCAATGCGCAGGCGCAGGCGTTTGAACAGTATAGCTGCGGCATTATTCAAATGCGGGCACCTTGAAGTGATTGCCAGACACCAGAAGGCGTGCATAGCGGGCAGGAAAGGGATTGCGCTCGCCGTCCGCCCGGCGGAGGACAGCGGCAGCAGTAAATGCCCCGTATGCGAAAGCCAGCTGACCTTTGATAATAACAGCGGCACCACCAGTTTTGTCCGTCTTAATATCTTTTACGAAAGCTTGGAATAGACAGGTTTAATCAGAATTCGGGGTAACTGCAAACAAAAGGCGGCTAACCCCCAACATGTATTTGTATAGTATAGATACGGCAGGCACAAAAGCGTACCTGCCGTATTTCTCATTTTAGCTCGGTTTTATCAGGGTATAATCCGGCGATTGTTTAAGTAGCCGCGCGCCGTATAGTATCAGACATACCCGGAGCTTTTTGCTTATCCTGACTTCCAAACCCGGCAGCTTTTTGTCTGTCCGGAGCATTCTTACAGCCGGACTTTTCCCTCGTCAATCAGGGATTGTGCGGCGAGCATTATGCCGATTTTCCCCGAATGGTAATTCAGGCCACCCTGCACAAAGGCCGCGAAAGGCTCGCGGACCGGCGCGTCCGCAGACATCTCGATGGACGAACCCATTGTAAAAGCTCCGGCGGCCATTATCACCTGATGGTCATAGCCGGGCATATCGGACGGCACCGGAGTTACAAACGAATCGACCGGAGCGCCGCTTTGTATCCCCCGGCAGAACGCGAGCAGGGCTTCTGGCGTACCCAGCTCGACCGCCTGAATTATGTCGGCGCGCTCCTCGTCGGGTCCCGGAGTTACGATAAACCCCAGTTTTTCAAACAGCGCCGAACAGAATACCGCTGTTTTCAATGCCTCGCCGACGACATGCGGCGCATTGAAAAGCCCGAAAAACAGCGAGCGGTTATGTCCGAGGGAGGCTCCGACATTCCTCCCCAGTCCGGGGGCTGTCATTCTGTTCGCGCACAGCTCAACAAGCTCCCGGCGGCCGCAGATATACCCGCCGTTTTCGGCAATTCCTCCGCCCGGATTTTTTATCAGCGACCCCGCCATTATGTCGGCCCCCACAGATACCGGCTCGTCAGCCTCGACAAATTCACCGTAACAGTTATCCACAAAAAGAATGGCGTCGGAGTCCGACTGCTTTACCGCGCCGGCAATCCTGCCGATTTGCGCAACCGACAGAGACGGCCTTAAGCTGTAGCCTCTGGAACGCTGGATATAGACCACCTTCGGTCTGTATTTTTCAATCCCCGCGAGTATCGCGGGAATGTCAGGCTGCCCGTTTTCGTCAAGCTCGACCTGCCTGTAATCAATCCCGAAATCCTTTAAAGAGCCGATGTCCTTATCCCCGTTTTGCCGCCCTAATACTTTGTTAAAAGTGTCGTACGGCGCGCCTGTAACCGACAAAAGGGTGTCCCCCGGGCGCAACAGGCCAAAAAGCGCAATTGTAATCGCATGGGTACCAGACACAATGCTGTGCCGCACAAGCGCGTCCTCTGCGCCCATACATTCCGCGAATACGGCGTCGAGGGTATCCCTGCCGCGGTCCCCGTATCCGTAACCGGTGGTCGGCGCAAAATGGCTTTCGCTGACGCGGTTGTTGATAAACGCCGACAGCACCTTCTGCTGGTTGTTTTCAGTCGTCCTGTCTATTTTTTCAAACTGTTCGGCGACAGATTTCTCGGCTGTCTCTGCCAAGGTTATCAGCTTTCTGTCAAATCTGAAAAACGGTTTTCCCATCGAAATTTGCCCAATTCCTTCCGATTTTGTCTGAATAATCACAGCCCCAACCTGTGTATAGTTATTTGCATTTACAGGTGTTGCCTTTTAAAACGGCTTTTCTTCCGCGTAATTGATGAAAAAAAGCCTTCCTGCTCAATCAATTTCAACTTCGGCGGCAAACAGGGGTATCAGTCTCTCAAGCAGTTTTAGCGTTTCTTCCAAATCCCCCTTTGAAATCATGCAGCTTGCCGAATGAAGGTACCTGCACGGCAACGATACCGCGGCCACCCTCACCCCGCATTTTGACAGGTGTATGGCGCCCGCGTCGTTGCCGCCGACAACCGCGCTTTTAACCTGCGCTTTGATATTTGTTGTTTTCGCGGCGTCCAGAATAATGTCAAACAGCTTTTTATCATACAGGGTGCGGTTATCCATAAAGGATATGACCGGGCCCTTGCCGATACGGCACACCTGCTTCTCCTTCGGTACCCCGGCAGTATCGGCGGCGGTTGTGGAATCCACCACAATAGCGATGTCCGGGTTTATGCCGTACGCGGCGGTCTTTGCGCCGCGCAGCCCGACCTCCTCCTGAACTGTAAAAGCCAGCGTTAAGTCGTATTCCGGCGTGGTTTCGGCAAGTTTGAGCAGCAGCGCGCACCCTGCCCTGTTGTCAAGCGCCCTCGCTTTAATCAGGCCGCCGATTTCCTTAAAACCGCTTTCAAATACCGCGACGTCCCCCGGCTCCGCTTTCTTGATTGCCTCTCCCCTGCTGTCGGCGCCGATGTCGATTAAGAGTTTGTCAAGCGGGACGGCGGAGTTCTTCTCGTCTTTTTCAAGCTGGTGGGTTGCCTTGCCGCCGATGACGCCCGGATGGCCGTTTACAATCACCCTCCGTCCGTACACCACCTGCTCATCAATCCCGCCGACGCTGGCAAACCGAAGGAACCCCTCGTCCGTAACGCCGGTGATGATGAAACCCACCTCGTCCATGTGGGCCGTGAGCAGAAGACTGCGCCGCGTCCTGCTCCTGCCCGTTACTTCGGCAATCACATTGCCGAGCGGGTCAACACGGGTTTTTATCTTTGCCGAGGATACCGACAGCTTTTCCAATATATACTCCCTTACTGCGCCCTCCCTGCCGGAAACCCCCGGCAGGCCGCAAAGCTCCTTTATCAAGTCAATCACAGCGCCGACACCCCCTCTTTAATAAAACAGGCAAGAAGCCGCGCCGCGCTTTCAATATCGCGTTTGTCCGCGACCTCGCATGGGGTGTGCATATACCGCAGCGGGACAGACAAAAGCGCGGTCCTCACGCCCGTGCGCGCGTCCGAAATGCTCTCGGCGTCGGTGCCGGTCACGCCGCCCATCACCTCGTGCTGGCAGGGGATTTGGTGTTTTTCTGCAATGATTTTTAATCGGCGGGTCATTTTCTCGTTCAAGGTGGGAGACCACCCTATCATGGCGCCCTTGCCCAGCTCCCCGCATTTTGCCGGCTCGGAATCCGGAGTGCGGGCAAAGCTGACATCTACCGCCACCGCATAATCGGGGTTGACCCGGTATGCCGATACTGCGGAGCCGCGGCAGCCCAACTCCTCCTGCACCGCGAACACCACAGCAATATCGCAATCAGGCTCAACCTTCTCTTTTTTCAGCAAATCAAGGCAATAGAGGATTGCAGCCACGCCCGCCCTGTTGTCAAGCGCCTTGCTGCTTATCCGGTTCTGGTTTAGCAGGGTGAAATTCGGGCAGAAGGAAACCCTGTCCCCTTTTTTTATGCAATTGCGCGCGGTTTTGGCGTCCATACCTACATCAATACCGATATCATTAATCTTTGGCAACTCGCCTTTTTTGTCTTTTTCCTTATCCCTGTCCGCCAAATGCGGCGGAGTGGAACAGAATACCCCGTAATATGGCCTGTCCCCGTGCACAATCACCTCGGCCGCGGGCAGCGCCCTCACGTCCACGCCACCGCAGGGCGCGGTATATACGAACCCGTCGTCATCTATATTAGTTACAATAAGCCCTATTTCGTCTATATGAGCCTCCAGCATCAAAACCGGCGCGCCTTCCCTGCCGGATTTGATGACCCCAATCACATTGCCCAAGGCGTCAAGCCGAACATCTTCACAGTACCTGTCAAGCATTTTCCCGGCCACATCGCAGGCCTGGCTTATTCCCCCGGCTCCCGACGCAGAACACAGTCGCTCAAGGCAAGAGATTATATCCATGGTCAACTTCCTTTAATTTGAAATTAATTATCCTTTGCTGTGAGTAAACCTGTTTTATAGTTTCATCACAAGCTGTTTAAAATGATTGCCCCGTTCCTCAAAATTCTCATACATATCAAAACTCGCACTCGCCGGCGACATGAAAACAATATCCCCGGCTTTGGCGATTTTTTTGGCTGTTATTACCGCTTCCTCCATATCCTTTACCCTGTCTATCGGTATATCCGAATACTTTTGTATCTCCTTCTTAATTGCGCCGGCAGTCTGGCCCATCAGGATAGCGCGCTTGACGGTGCGCGCCGCCGTCTGTCCGAGCGCATCATACGGTATGTGCTTGTCATACCCGCCGGCAATCAGAATAACCCTGCGGTCAAAGGAGTTCAGCCCCGCGATTGTCCTTGACGGGCTGGTGCCGATGGAATCGTTGTACCATTTCACCCCGTCAAGCTCCCTTACAAACTCGCAGCGGTGGGCAACTCCGCTGAAGCTGCGGGCATAATCCGCGATTGTTTTTTGGGGGACTTTGCCCCAAACCGCGGCAATCGCGGCAAGATAGTTTTCGATATTGTGCGTGCCGGGTATTCGTATTTCGCTGGCATGCAGCACCGGAGTGTCCACCCCGTCAAAAACCGCCGTCAAAAAACCGTCCGGCGTAAGCCACGCGCCGCGCTTTGGTCTTTCGCGGCGGGAAAAGGTCAAAAGCTCGCCTCTGACCAGACCGGAAAGGCTCTGCGTGTGCTGGTTGTCGGCGTTCAATACCGCCGTGCCGCCGGTATCCTGCCATATAATCAAATTCTTTTTTGCGTTGATATAATCCTGCATATCGGAGTGCCAGTCGAGATGGTTCGGCGAAATATTTGTGATTACGGCGACATCGGGGCTTTGCCTCATATCGCACAGCTGAAAGCTCGAAAGCTCAACCACGACCTTGTCGCCCGCGCCGATTTCCTGAATTATCGGCAGCAGCGGCCTGCCGATATTTCCTCCGAGATGTACCATATATCCCGCGGCCTCAAGCAGCCCGGCTATGATTGTGGTGGTTGTGGTCTTCCCGTCCGAGCCTGACACCGCGGTTATTTCGGCGGGGCACAGCTCAAAAAACAGCTCCATCTCCGAGGTTACCGGTATTCCTTTCCGGCGCGCCTGCTCAAGCTGAGGCTGGTTTGGGTTAAGACCCGGCGTCCTGATAATCAAATCCGCGCCCCGCTCAAGCAGAGCGTCAAGATACCCTTCGCCAAGGCAGAGTGAAACGCCCGCGCTTTCAAGCTCGTCCGCCGCAGCGCCCAGCGCCCGCCTGTCTTTTCTGTCATACCCCGTAACCACTGCGCCGTATTTCAAAAACTGCCTGACTACAGGTATGTTGTTGCGCCCCAGACCGCAGATTGCAACCCTTTTCCCCCGCAGCTGCGAAAAAAAACTCGATACTTTCGGATTAGCCAATACCCTCATCTTCCCCTTAAAGCATTAACGGATAACCGCACACGCATATTTTAAACTCAACCGATTATATTACAACCAGATATATATTATACTTGCGCCGCCGGCAATTATCAATCGTATTGTAAAATTAATCCGGCCGCCGCCGAAAAGCGCCTCTTTATTACACCTGAAATTTGCCGGTTTTTTGTGAACTATTACCAATGTTCTGTTAATAAATTATCACAAAAGTAGAAAAATAATTAAGGCATTGTAATAAAATGAATATAAAAGTATAATAAGGTATGAAAATTTTGGGCAGGGGATAAATGGATGATACTCCAAGTTATTTTTGCCGTCATAGCAGGCAAGATCAAAGGCTATCGCGTCGGACACGCCCTTACCCGAAAATCCTTTATTCCGTTTTACATTATCGAGCTAGTCCACATTTTTTTCCAGCTTAACGCGATTTTTGGCAACTATGCTTTTGTCCGGTATGCGCCGATACTGAAATCGGCAAGCCTTTATTCCATGCTGATACCGGTATCGGTTTACAAGCTTTACATACCGGCGCTTGCCGGCTCCGGCTTTATTGTGTTGGGCTCTATCCTCAACGAACTGGTTAAGCACGCAAACGGCGGTAAAATGCCGGTTTTCCCCACTCTCTCCCGCTTGACCGGTTATTTTAACGAGGGAGCGATTGCCAGCTCCAGCCTGCATGTTCTGGGCAATTCCGAAACCAAGCTGAAGTTTTTGTGCGATTATATTGATATTGGATACAGCGTTCTCAGCATCGGCGATTTGCTAATCCATTTCTTTACGTTCATCATATTCTTTTTTGTGATGAAAACTGTTACCAAACAAAATGACGGGGGAACAAAACTTGTTAACAATTCTTGAGTATGCGGTCTTATTTGTATTCTTTTATCTTTTTCAAAGCATGATTTATGTTTACAGCATACATCTGTTCAGCAATCATCCCGTCCGTTGGAAGCTTTATTTTATCTGCGCTTTTCTGTCTATGGTTGCCACGTACCTTGCCAGGCAGCTTACTTACGGCGTCCACACTCTGTACAGCCTGATGGCGTTAATCATACTTGTGGTCGTACTGCTTAGAATCCCGGCGCAAAAGGTTGTCAAAAGCGCCTTGCTGATAGCCCTTCTCACTCTGGTTTTTGAGCTGGTCATTTCCCTTGTCTGTATAGCCATCATCGGGAAAGACAGTTATACCGAATTCCTTAAAACAAACCGCGGAAAATCGGTAATCGGCATTCTTGTCAATCTGATGTTGGCGCTGTCTCTTGTCCCGGTTTACTTTTACAAGAAAAACAAGGCTCGCCGCGAAGGTGGAAATAATGGAAAAACTGGTTGAAAAGCTGGCTGACGCTATTACCGCGCCTCTCGGATACGACAGCGAACAGCGCGCGGTTGTCCAGTACGGGCTTTTCGCTGTTATTCAGATATTGGTTGTCGCGGTTATTATCTCAGTTTTCGGGATTGTGGCGGGCTGTATATGGGAATGTTGGATTTCTTACCTTTCAGTCGCCATGCTGCGCAAATCCACCGGGGGCGCCCACGCCAACACCAGCAACGAATGCCTTGTAATCAGCGTTCTGGTGATTTCGTTAATCGGGCTTATTTCGCGTTATTTCAGGCTGCTGCCGCACGCCTTATTAATTGGGCTTGTCATCTGCCCCGTACTTTTCCTTGTAAGCTGTCTGATAGTATATAAAAAAGCTCCTGTTGATTCCGAAAAAAAGCCGATAAAATCCGCGGAAAAAATAAGACGCTTAAGGCTTATCAGTTTGGTTACTCTGATTATCTATGCGCTGCTTGCCTTTCTTCTTTTTGCAGTTTCATTCAATAACCTGATATACCTGTCGCTTGCGGTCAGCCTGAACCTTTCGGTATTCTGGCAGTCGTTAACTCTGTTAATGGCCGTCAAAAACAAGACGGTTGTTGATAAAAATCTTAAGAAAGGAGAACAAACATGAAAAAGTACGTAAGGCCTGTATTGGCTGTCGTCGCGATGGTTTGCTCCTTTGTTGCAGCCACCATGGCGTCTTCCGCATGTCTGCTCTTTTACTATCAGCCGGAAGAGCCGAAGTCCCTGCAGGACTGATAGGTTAAGGGTTCTTAGGATATGGGCAGGCAATCTTATGATTTGTCTGCCCATATCCTGTCCCGTCCTGTATTGAACAAACGTCTAATCGCGGTTGGAACACTCTTTAAGGAAGATGGATATCAGGCATGAGTAATGAGTTTGAAAAACAAAAACAAGAACGAATACACCTGATGTTCTTTATATTAAGAATTCTAACACTGTTTTTCTGCGCTACGCCGGTTTTTCAAACAGTGTTCAAAGGCATGACTTCGGACGAGGCCCTGAGCATCGACGTGCTGTTTGCTGTTACGGTCGCTTTAATCGTCCTTTCGCTGGTTATGATTATCTGGTTCGCGATTGACGAGAAAAAGAAAGAAAACTACATCATAAGAATAATTGAAATGGTGATTTTCTTCGGCCTGTGCATGATTTCGGTCCATGTCAGCGGGCTTTACCAGAGCAACTATAAGTTTTTGTTTATATTCATAATCGTGGCTTACACCATCGAATACAATATTCAAATGGGGCTGGTTATTGCTGGGTGTTCCACCGCTTATATTCTGATTATAGATTTATTGTACACGTCCAACCCTTTGGTAAATATTTATTTTGAAAACGATTTGGCCCTGTCGGCCATGTTTATCGTAGTGGCGTGGACATTGGGATTTTATGTGCGTCTGGAAAGAAGCCATATTGACACCCTGATAGGCTTCGTCAACAAGGACGGGCTGACCGACCTTTACACCCACCGCTATTTTCACGATTATCTCAAAAACTATTTCGAAAAAGTTGAAGACATTGAAAAGCGGCCGATATCGCTTATAATGATGGATTTGGACGGTTTTAAGACATATAACGACATTTTCGGCCATCAGCAGGGCGACCATGTACTGAAAACCGTCGCGCAGCTGATTAAAAAGAATATCAAGGAAGGGCAGATCGCCTGCAGGTACGGAGGCGAGGAGTTCGGAATTATACTGCCCGGGGTAACAAAAGAGGAGGCGGTCGCAACCGCGTCATACCTGAAAAACATTATTGACTCTTATTCCTTCACGGGGCAGGAACATCTGCCAAAGCAAAACCTTACCATCTCGGCAGGCGTGTCGCAGTCTCTTGGAAAAGAGGATACACCCGCCGCTTTGATTGAACGTACCGACTCGGCTTTGTACCGCGCAAAGTTTTTATGCAGCAACCGCGTTGAAATGTTCGCCTCGGTTTTCGAGGAGTTTTCGCATAAACACGGCAAGGATACGCAGCTAATCAACGCGCTGCAGCCGATTAAGGCCCTGATAACCGTCATTAACTCAAAGGACAGGTACACTTACAGCCATGTCGAGCGGGTGGTTTTGTACTGCGAAAAGGTCGCGAACTACCTGAAAATGGACTATGAAGCCAAGAAAAAGCTGATTTGCTCCGCCTACCTTCACGATTTGGGCAAAATCAACATCCCCAAAGAGATTTTAATCTCGGACAAGGAATTAACCGAGGCGGAATGGGCGGAGCTTAAAAAGCACCCGAAAGACAGCGCGGATATCATCGCCCATGTACCCGAATTAAAAGAGCTTGCGCCGATTGTGCTCGCCCACCACGAGCGTTATGACGGGACGGGCTACCCCAACGGCTTAAAGGGGAAGGAAATCCCTTACCTCGCGCGCCTGCTCGCGCTGGCAGACAGCTTTGACGCAATGACTCACCGGCGCCCCTACAAGCCGGTAAAAACCGTCGAGCAGGCTTATCAGGAAATCAGAGAGAACAGCGGCACCCAGTTTGACCCCGATTTGACCGAAATCTTTATCGCCGCTATGGAGGCGGAAGACAGCACCGTCAATTGCGATATCTGCGCCCAGTTCCTTGAGCGCGAGCTCGCCTGACGCCTATGTTTTGCTGGACCGCTGCGACGATTACCGCAGCTTTCTTATTATTTCCGCATAGCCGCCTACCGGCGGATACTCGCCGTGTTCCGAAGTGTATTCATCCCCAAGATAGCACCCAAAGGAAGTTATATGCTCAAACCCGTATTCCTTATACATCCGGGCGTCTTTGTCAAGCACATCCTCATGTAGCCTGAATTTTTTCGGGGGTTTCTTCCAGCCGGAGAACAGGGAGTTGTCCATCCAGTAATCCAAAACCGTCGAATCCGATTTTCCAAAACAACGCAGCAGCTGCGGCAATGCCGCATGCTGGCGTTGGTTTTTTTCGCTTGTTTGGTCCTGCAGCGGCTTGTGGTAATCCCTCTCCATCGGCGCATACTCAAGGAAAACGTCCTTGAGCGGCTCGACGGTTTTGGGCGCGTTAATGGTTTCGTGGTAGGCCAGATACGACAGCTTTCCAAGGCTGTCAACCTGTTTTATGCCTTCCAGAACGGCATGGGTTATCCTGAGTAGATTATCCGACGGCGAATACTGCCTGCATTCTTCGCAGTAACAGGAGCCTGACGCCGCGTCATCTGCCCAGAAATGGTATCGGTGGCTGTCGGTATACAGGTATTTTGTAAGCAGCGCCGCCCGCTCGGTTATTACCTTCAGCGCCTGCCTGCTGGACGGACAACAGTTGTAATCGGGGACGCGAATATCGTCCTCATTCAGACGGAACCAATCCGGATGGCTTTCAAAATAGTCGCGCGGCAGCATCCACGAGAGCGCATGACAGGCATACTCCACTTGAACGCCGTGTCTTTCAAGCTCCTCAATCCTTTTGTTGAACTGCCTGTCGTTCTGAAGCATGTCAATCATCCGCTGCAGAGAATCGCGCGCTTCGTTCCCGCCCACCGGGTGCAGTCCAAGCATGTCAAGACCCGCGTCAAGCGCCATTCTTACCCAATTGTCCGACAATTCTTCGGGGTGAATCCAAAGACCGATTTTCATTCTACCCATCCCAGCTTAATCTGTGCCAAAAAAGCGGGCAGATACCGCTTTTTAAGCAAGCTTGTATTGATTATTGTTATTATAAGCTGAAACTCTTGGATAATCAATGCTTTTGTTCCCCGGCAGGCGGCGTCGGAAAAAACGGGGCGCTTTTACGGCGGCGCTCAGTTATTATGAATTATAAAATCTGCGCTATTGCATATTGTCCAAAAAATTGATAAACTTAACCTAATGAAAAAAGTGTAAATTATTCAGGGGGAGTTAATAATGCATTCCCGCCACCTGATAGATTTGTCCGATTTATCGGTATCCGAGCTTGAAGAAATCACACGGCTTGCGTGCGATATCAAACAGAATACAGATACGTATTACGGCGCATGTCGCGGGAAAATACTCGCCACATTGTTTTACGAGCCGTCCACACGCACTCAGATGTCTTTTCAAACAGCCATGCTGCGGTTGGGCGGCCGTATTATAGGCTTTGACAATCCCGCGAATTCGTCGGTATCAAAAGGCGAAAGCCTGAAAGACACAATCAGGGTTGTCAGCGGGTATTCCGACATAATCGTTTTAAGGCATCCGGTATCGGGCTCGGCAAAAGCCGCCTCCCTTTATTCCCGCGTGCCAATAATCAACGCCGGCGACGGCGGGCACCTGCACCCGACCCAGACTTTGACCGACCTTGTAACCTTAAGGGTTGAAAAAGGCAGGTTTTCGGGGCTTTGTATAGGCGTGTGCGGGGACCTCAAATACGGCAGAACCGTCCACTCGCTGATTAAAGCCATGGCTAGCTTTCCCGGCAACAGCTTTGTGCTTGTTTCCACCCCGTCATTGGGGGTACCTGAATATATAAAGGATTACCTGTCGGCAGCGGGCGCACCATGGGTGGAAATCAACAACCTTGCCGAGGCAATGCCGCTTGTGGATGTGCTGTATATGACCCGGATACAGCGGGAAAGGTTCGCCTCCGAAAGCGAGTACCAAAACCAGCGCGGGGTTTACATACTGGACAGGGAGAAAATGGCGCGCGCCAAAAAGGACATGATAGTCATGCACCCGCTCCCCCGCGTTGACGAGATTACTGTTGACGTGGACGATGACCCAAGGGCAAAATACTTTGAGCAGACAGAATACGGGCTGTACGCCCGCATGGCGTTAATCCTTAAAATGACCGAAAACACAGCAAAAAGACTGGATACTCCGCCCCGCGGGACCGGTACAAAATGCAGCAACCCCGATTGTATCACACATCGTGAGGGTTACCTGCCCAATCTATTCCGAAAGAGCGGTGATTTGCTTGTGTGCGAATACTGCGAGGAACGCGCCCCTCAATAACGGCTTGAAGGTTCTGGCGGTTTTGGGCTTCCCTAATTCTGACGGCACTACCGCAAAACTGCTTGATTCTTTTCTTGCCTCACTGCCCGTAAACGCCGAAGTGGAGCGGTACGACTGCTATAAGAACTCCCCCGCTCCCTGTAACGACTGCAGGTACTGCCACTATGCCGACGGCTGCGCGTATCCGGATTTGGATAATTTTTACCAAAGCCTTGAAAACTCTGATGTGCTTGTTTTCGCAACGCCTGTTTACAACCTGTCCTTCCCCGCGCCGTTAAAGGCGCTGATAGACCGTATGCAGCGGTATTGGGCGGCCCGCTTTATACGCGGAGTGAGAAAGCCCATAAAACTGAAAAAGCAGGCTTTTTTAATCACCTCATGCGGTTCGGACAGCCAAAAGGAAGGCGAAATGCTGGAAAAGCAGCTTAAACCGGTGCTGACGATATTGAACGCCACGCTTACTGAATCAATCCACTGCGCCGGAGCCGACTACAACCGCCCGATTGAGGATTGTATTAAAGCAGCGGCAAAAGCCGCAGAGAGGCTCTCTCAACAGTAGGCTCCATCCGCGGTCAGTCGACGTAAAACCCGCGTTTTGCAAAAACCGCGTGTCGCTATGGTTCATATAAATAATTTTTTTATATATACCACAGCCTGAAAGGAGATGCAAACATTGAGGTACTATTTGGCGGTAGACCTCGGCGCGTCAAGCGGAAAAATGATACTGGGCCATGTGGAAGACGGCCGTATCATTCTTGAAGAGGTCCACCGTTTCGACAACAATCTGGTTGAAAAAAACGGGCGCCTGTGCTGGGACTTGGAAAACCTGTTCGATTGTATCGTGCAGGGGCTGAAAAACTGCAAAGCCGCCGGCAAAATCCCGCAGACCCTTGGGATTGACACCTGGGGAGTCGACTTTGTCCTGCTTGACAGGGATTACAATATGCTGGGCGACAGCGTGGCGTACCGCGACCGCCGAAACGAAGGCATGGACGAATACGTGGAAGCCCGCATTTCCGAGCAGGAATTATACAGCATTACGGGAATTCAAAAACAGCAGTTTAATACAATTTATCAGCTTGCCGCGGTTAAAAAGGAAAACCCGGAACACCTTGAACAGGCCGAATACTATTTAATGATACCCGACTACCTGAATTTTCTGCTCACAGGCGTATGCAAAAACGAATATACAATCGCCTCGACCACCGGCCTGCTAAATGCACACGACAATACATGGGATAGCCGTTTGCTTGAGATTTTGGATTACCCTAAAAAGCTGTTCCGCCCGCTTTCCCCTCCCGGTACGGTTGTCGGCGGCTTTACTGACAGGATAAAAAACGAAGTGGGTTTTGACTGTAAAGTCATTCTGCCTGCCTCACACGATACGGGGAGCGCTTTCCTCGCGGTACCGACTTTGAGCGACAATTCCGTTACAATCAGCAGCGGGACATGGAGCCTTATCGGCGTTGAAAACCGGCGGCCGATAACAACCGAGCAAAGCAGGCTGAATAACTTTACAAACGAAGGCGGGTACGATTACAGATACAGATACCTCAAAAACATCATGGGCCTGTGGATGATACAGTCCATCAGAAAAAACCTCGACAACAAATACACCTTCGCGCAGCTTGAGGAAATGGCGCGGGAGGCGGGCGACTTCCCGTCTATTGTGGATGTGAACGACAATTCCTTCCTGTCGCCGCCCGATATGATAGAGGCCGTCAGGGATTACTGCCGCAAAACCAATCAGCCTGTGCCCGAAAAAATCGGCGAGGCTGTCCACTGCGTTTACAGAAGTCTTGCGAAATCCTATGCCGACTCGGTGCGTCAGCTTGAACAGCTAATCGGGAAAAAATACACCAGTATCAATATCGTCGGAGGCGGCAGCAAAGACAGCTACCTCAACATGCTCACGGTCAAAGCTACCGGGCTTCCGGTTTATGCCGGCCCCAGCGAAGGCACCGCGCTCGGCAATATCATGGTTCAGATGATAACAGCCGGCGAGTTTTCAGGGCTTTCGCAGGCGCGCAAAGCCGTTATCAACAGCTTTGAAATTAAGGAAATATTGCCCTGAAAGGTGGTTTATTTATGAACAACAGGTTTGAAGAAGCAAAACAGCGCTATGCAAAAATAGGCGTCGATGTCGACAGGGCGCTTGACATCCTGTCAAACAAGCCCATCAGCATACACTGCTGGCAGGGAGACGATGTCGGCGGCTTTGAAAACAAAGACGCGGCCCTTTCCGGAGGGATACAGGCAACCGGGAATTATCCCGGCAAGGCGCGCACTCCCGAAGAACTGATGGCCGACTTTGACAAGGCGGCGAGTTTAATCCCCGGAAAAAAGCGGATTAACCTCCACGCAATCTATGCGGTATTTGACGGCGAGAAGGCGGACCGCGACAAGCTGCAGCCGAAACATTTCGCGCGGTGGGTGGAATACGCGAAATCCCGCGGGTACGGCATTGATTTCAACCCCACCTTTTTCAGCCACCCGCTGGCGGCCGACGGCCTTACCCTTACCCACCCCGACGAAAAAATCCGCAAATTCTGGATTGGCCACGGTATCGCATGCCGGCGGATTGCCGCATACATCGCAAAGGAACTGGGCGGCCCGGTTCTCAACAACGTATGGATACCGGACGGATATAAGAACATTCCCTCCGACAGGCTTGGCCCGCGCCTGCGGCTGAAGGACAGCCTTGACAAAATCTTTGAGGAAAAGCTGGACGGGGTGATTGACAGCGTTGAAAGCAAGGTGTTCGGGATTGGGGTCGAAGCATACACCGCCGGCAGCAGCGAGTTCTACCTAAACTATGCCGCAAACAGCGAAGGAGTGTACCCCCTGCTTGACAACGGGCACTACCATCCGACAGAGTTTGTGAGCGACAAGATATCGAGCCTGCTGGCGTTTTTTGATATTATCCCGCTGCACATCACCCGCCCGGTAAGGTGGGATTCCGACCACGTCGTGCTCTTTGAGGACGAGATAAAAGAAATCGCGATTGAGATTGTCAGGAATAACGCGCTTGACAGGGTCTTAATCGGACTTGACTTTTTTGACGCTTCCATAAACCGCGTCGCCGCATGGGTCATCGGCACGCGCAATGTGCAGAAGGCCCTGCTCTACGCGCTGTTACAGCCCAACGAGAGGATGAGGGAGCTTCAGGACAAAGGGATGTTTACCGAACTGATGGCTCTTCAGGAAGAGATGAAAACCTATCCGTTCGGCGACGTCTGGGAGCATTACTGCAAGCTGCAGAAGGTGCCGCACGACCAAAGCTGGTTTGACCAAATCAAAAAATATGAATCCGAAGTGCTTTCAAACAGGAATTAAACAACCGTCCCTCAACGCTTTAAGGGCCGTTCCAGCAGGAACGGCCCTTTGATTTGTCAATCGCAGCAGGGGCTGCAGCAATCATCCTTCCTTTTACAGGGGCAACATGTGCAGCGGTGAATGTTCATAGCGGGCGCAATCCCGCGCCTGAACAATTCAGGGTCTGCCTGCCTGCCGTTAAACCCAAAGCCGCCGTCAAACCTTCTCTGACTGCCAAACCTGCTTGAACGGCGCCTGCGGAAATCCCCGCAGCAGCCCGCGGCTGCCGCAACGGCGAGCGCTTCCAGACACATTCCAATTCACCTCCCTTGACAAGCTATGCTGTCAGGGAGATGTTTGACACAAAAACAGGATTATCGTCCTGTTGTCAAACCGGGATTTTGCCGATATCCCGCCTGTAATGAAGGTCGTCAAAATCAATCCTGTGTACAGCTTTATACGCCCTGTCTACGGCAGTATCCAGAGTATCGGCTTTTGCGGTTACACCGAGCACCCGCCCCCCGTTTGTATAAAACTCGCCGTCAACCAGTCTGGTGCCCGCGTGATATACAACCGCGCCTTTCACCTGCCCGCCGGCGTCGAGGCCCTCTATCTTCTTGCCTTTTTTATACTCGCCCGGATACCCGCCGGAGGCCAGCACAACGCAGGCGCAGGCTTCATCAGACCATTCGACAGAGATTTCGTCCAGCCTCTCCTCTATTATCGCGGTGATTATTTCAATAAAATCGGTTTTCAGCAGCGGCAGCACCACTTGAGTTTCGGGGTCCCCAAACCGGCTGTTGTACTCAATCACCTTTGGCCCGTCGGCAGTTATCATCAGCCCGAAGTAAAGGCAGCCCTTGAACGGGCGCCCTTCTGCCCTCATCGCTTCAATCGTGGGGACGAAAATCTTCTCCATACAGAATTCGGCGGTTTTCGCGTCGTAGTAAGGGTTGGGGCTTATCGCGCCCATTCCGCCGGTGTTCGGCCCCAGATTGCCGTCAAACACTCGCTTGTGGTCCATCGATGAAACCATCGGGTATATGGTTTTCCCGTCAGTAAACGCGAGAACCGACACTTCCGGGCCGGTCAAAAACTCCTCGATTACAACCCGGTCGCCGGATTTCCCGAACACCCTGTCAACCATAATATTCTTTACCGCGGCCTTAGCCTCATAATAATCGCCACACAGCGACACCCCTTTGCCGAGGGCAAGCCCGTCAGCCTTGACCACCACCGAATAGCGGCCGCGGCGCCGGATATACCTCAGCGCTTCTTCGGGTTTGTCGAACACCTCATAGTCTGCGGTCGGGATGTTGTATTTTTTCATTAGCCGCTTGGCAAACACCTTGCTGCCCTCGATTACAGCGGCGTTTGCCCTGGGGCCGAACGCGGCTATCCCCTCTTTTTCCATGGCGTCAACCATGCCGGCCGAAAGGGGGTCGTCCGGCGCGACAAAAACCAAATCCACTTTCAATTCCTTTGCCAGAGCCACCATTCCGTCAATATCATCGGCTTTGACATCAAAGCATTGCGCGTCGCAGGAAATCCCCCCGTTGCCGGGCGCGCAATATAGTTTTCCGCAGTATTGGCTTTCTTTCAGCTTGCGGATTATCGCGTGCTCGCGCCCTCCGCCTCCAACCACCAGAATATCCATTAACAACAGCCTTTCGATATTTAAAAACTTAATGGTGGAACAGCCTGATACCTGTAAAGGCCATTACCATTCCATATTTGTTGCAGGTCTCTATCACGTTGTCGTCGCGGATTGAGCCACCGGGCTGGGCAATGTATTTCACGCCGGTCTTATGCGCCCGCTCAATGTTGTCGCCGAACGGGAAAAAAGCGTCGGACGCAAGCGACACGCCGCTTAAACCCATAAGCCACTCCCTTTTTTCCTCCGGCGTCAGCGGGGCCGGCTTCGAAGTAAAGAAGTTTTCCCAAACCCCGTCTTTCAGGACGTCCAACCAGTATTCGGAGATATACACATCTATTGTGTTATCTCTGTCGGGGCGGCGGATATCGCTCTTAAAAGGCAGGGACAGCACGCGCGGGTGCTGGCGAAGATACCAGTTGTCGGCCTTGCCCGCCGCAAGCCGGGTACAGTGAATACGGCTCTGCTGGCCGGCTCCTACCCCTATCACCTGTCCGTCTTTCGCAAAGCACACCGAATTGGACTGGGTGTATTTAAGGGTTATCAGCGCAATGATTAAATCCCGCCTGGCGGACTGAGGCAAATCCCTGTTTTCGGTTACGATATTCTGCAGCGCAGATTCGTCAATCCTGGCGTCGTTCCTGCCCTGCTCAAAGGTAATCCCGAAAACATCCCTCTGCTCAATCGGACTTGGGGTATAGTCATTATCTATTTTGACCACATTATATCTTCCGCCGCGCTTGGATTTCAGTATCTCAAGCGCCTCGTCGGTGTAGCCGGGAGCGATTATGCCGTCGCTGACCTCCCTTGCAAGGAGGGCAGCGGTCTGCCTGTCGCAGGTGTCCGACAGGGCGACCCAGTCGCCGTAGGAGGACATCCTGTCAGCCCCCCTTGCGCGGGCATAGGCGCAGGCGATGGGCGAAAGCTCAAGGTCATCCACAAAATAAATCTTTCTCAGTGTCGCATCAAGCGGCAGGCCCAATGCCGCGCCGGCGGGGCTGACGTGCTTGAACGACGCCGCCGCGGGGTATCCGGTGGCCTCCTTCAGCTCTTTCACAAGCTGCCAGCTGTTGAACGCGTCCAGAAAGTTTATGTAGCCCGGATTGCCGTTCAAAATCTCGACCGGCAGCGCGCCGCCGCTTTTTAGGAAAATCCGGGACGGCTTCTGGTTCGGGTTGCAGCCGTACTTCAGAGATATTTCGTTTGGCATAAAGCTATTCCCCTTTACACATTTTTGTTGATAATCCGCGTTTCGGTATTGCCTGTTTCAAGCGGAATAAAACAGGTAAACAGCGATATTTTATTGTCGCTGTCAAGACTGCCCCATATTTCCTCGGTAAAGCTGGTTATATCATTCCCAATCATAACCTTTACAGGGTCGCCCTCAAACGAAGGCAGAGGGCTGCCGTCGCGATTATAGGTGTGTATGTAATACCCCGTCCCGTTCTGAACGGAATTGTATTCGTAAAAGAAGCGCAGGGTGGTCGTCGGGTCGCCGCCGTCGGTTTTGATAATCGAAAGCAGTATCCGGTCATTTTTGGGGTCCACGATGCCGGAAATCCGCGGTGTGTAGTTCGGGGCGTCCGGCTCAAAAGTGCGGGTTTTCAGCGCTTCCTCAAAGGTCTTGCCGGCTTTTAAAAACTCATAAATTGTATTTGTCTGGTCGCCATTTGAGACAATGGTCAGACCGTTCAGGGTTTTCACCGGAGGATAGATAATCAGCGAAGGGTCAACCATTTTGCTCTCGTCAAAGGCTTTTGTAACTATTCCGTCCGGGGTGGGCACAAAAATGCGGTTGCGGCTGTTTTGACTGCGCCCCATGATGAAATACCCGACCGCAAAACACTTCCCGTCCGCGCTTTTACCGAGTATTATCCCCCGTCCGGGGTAGGATGTCGAACTAAGCTCCTTTGCCAAACTGCGAGCCTGCATTTAAAATCCTCCTTAAACTTACTCATCAATTACCGCAATATTTTCCTCTATCCTGATTTTGTTTTCGCAGAACAGCGATACCGCGCGCGGCAGCAGCTCCCATTCCGCCTTCATCACCCGAAGCTGCAGGGTTTCGGGGGTGTCGTCCTTATATACCGGAACGGCCTTTTGAAGTATGATGGCGCCCCCGTCGGGAATTTCGTTCACAAAATGGACGGTTGCGCCTGTTATTTTGACTCCGTATGAAAGAACAGCCTGATGAACACGCAGTCCGTAATATCCCTTGCCGCAGAACGCTGGGATAAGCGAAGGGTGCACGTTGATAATGCGGTTGCGGTACCGCTCGATTACTTCTTCGCCAAGAATGCACAAAAAGCCCGCCAGCACTATCAAATCTGCCTGACAGCTTTCAAGCACCTTTAACAATTCCGCGTCAAATTCCGCGGAGGAGCCGAATTCACCGCGCTCCAATACTGTCGTACTAATCCCGCGGCTGCGCGCTCTTTCAAGCGCGTACGCCTGCCGCGAGGAAGAAATCACATGGATAATCCTCCCGTTTTTGATTTTCTCCGCGTCCTCGGCGTCCAGCAGCGCCTGAAGGTTTGTACCCCCTCCGGACACCAGCACAACAATATTCAGCATATTTCAACACCCTTTTCGCCGGCTTCCACCCGGCCGATGATTACCGCGTTTTCACCTGACTCATTCAAAATCCGGACAGCCCGGTCCGCCATATCCGACGAAACGGCAATACACAGCCCCACTCCCATGTTGAAAACGCCAAACATCTCCTCTTCCTGCAGCCCGCCCATCTGTCTAATCAGCCTGAATATCGGAAGGTCTGGAATGGATTTGCGCTCGATTACCGCCCGCAACCCGTCCGGAAGAATTCGCGGTATATTCTCGTAAAACCCGCCGCCCGTGATATGGGCAATGCCGTGCACCTCGATTTTGTCTGTCAGCTTTTGTACCGGCTTAACATATATTTTGGTCGGAGTAAGCAGCGCTTCCCCCAACGTGCAGCCCAGGTCGTCAATATAAACGGACAGCTTCTGCTCGGTAACGCCGAATATTTTTCGTATCAGGGAAAACCCGTTGGAATGCACCCCGCTGGACGCGACCCCGATAAGCGCGTCTCCGGCCGCTACCCTGCTGCCGTTTATAATTTTCCCGTAATCAACAACCCCAACGCAGAACCCCGCCAAATCATACTCGTCATCGGGGTAAAAGCCGGGCATTTCGGCGGTTTCGCCGCCGATTAGAGCGCAGCCCGCCTGAACGCAGCCCTCGGCGATTCCGGATACAATCGAGGCGATTTTTTCGGGGAAGTTTTTGCCGCACGCAATGTAGTCGAGGAAAAACAGCGGCTTGGCGCCGCAGCATAATACGTCGTTCACGCACATCGCAACGCAGTCAATGCCGACAGTGTCGTGCTTGTCCATCAAAAAGGCGAGCTTCAGCTTTGTCCCGACTCCGTCTGTCCCCGACACCAGCACCGGCCTGTCCATACCCTTTAAATCGGGCTCAAAACAGCCGGAAAATCCGCCAATCCCGGATAAAACGCCGGGGATTTCAGTGCGGGCGATATGTTTTTTCATCAATTTAACCGCCTTGTATCCGGCGGTAACGTCAACTCCGGCGGCCGCATAGCTCTGATTTACGCTGTTCATTCGGAAAAAGCCCCTCCCAATGTTTTTGATATGCTTTATTCAAACAATCCGTTGTCTTGGAAACTGTCCGGAACTTTTACCGGGTATCGGCCAGTAAAACAGCCGTCGCAGAAACCGCACCTTGCGTTTTTTGCAATCTTTTTGACATTTTCCACGCTTAAATATCCAAGGCTGTCAACACCTATCTGGCCGGCAATCTCGTCAACCGAGCTGTACCGGTGCGCTATCAGCTTATCCTGACTTTTGATGTCGGTACCGAAATAGCACGGGAACCTGAACGGTGGCGACGAAACGAGCATGTGTACCTCGGTCGCCCCCGATTCCCTGAGCAGTCTGACAATCCTCGCGCTGGTCGTGCCCCGGACTATCGAGTCGTCTATCAAAACCACCCGCTTGCCTTCCACAACAGAGCGCACAACATTCAGCTTTACCTTAACCGCTTCTTCGCGCTGGCCCTGGGACGGCTGGATAAAGCTGCGACCGACATACCGGTTTTTAATAAAGCCGACGCCGTATGGTATTCCGGACTGCCGGGCATAACCGAGCGCGGCGTCAAGGCCGGAGTCGGGAACGCCGATAACCACATCCGCCTGAACAGGGTGTTCCAGCGCCAGAAAAGCGCCGGCGCGCAGCCTCGCCTCGTAGACGCTCGCCTGTTCAATCACACTGTCGGGGCGGGCAAAATAAACGAACTCAAAAATACACAGCCTGCCCTTTTTGCCGCAGTGAGTCCTGATTGGGTTTATCCCCTGCTCCGACACCACAACGATTTCGCCGGGGTCAACATCCCTGACAAAATCGGCGTTGATACTGTCAAGCGCGCAGCTTTCGGAAGCAAACACGGCGGCGCCGTCGTGCGTCTTTCCCATGCACAGCGGCCTGAACCCGTACGGGTCGCGCACCGCAATCAGCTCTTGGGACGTCATTATCACAATCGAAAAAGCACCCTGCAAAACGGTCATCGCCTTTTCAACCGCTTCTTCAATCGTATCGGTCTGCAAGCGGGCTTTGGTAATCGCGTATGCAATCACCTCGCTGTCGCTTTCCCCGTGGAATATCGCGCCCTCAAGCTCGTACTGGCGCCGAAGCTGACTGGCGTTCATAATATTCCCGTTGTACGCAATCGCCATCGAGCCCTTGACATGGTGTACCACCAGCGGCTGAATTTCGTCAATGCTGAAGTTTTTTGCCGGCAGATACCGGACATGCCCAACCGCCATATTCCCCTTGCCCAGCTTTTCAAGGGTTTCCGCATCGAAGACTTCGGGCACAAGACCCGCCGCGCGGTGTGAGCGGAAAACCCCGTCCTCGTTTACGGCAATCCCGCAGCTCTCCTGCCCCCTGTGCTGAATTGCGTATAAGGCAAGGTAGGTCGAGCGGGCAACATTGCTGATAACCGGGTCGAAAATCCCGAAAACTCCACATTCTTCGCGAATTTTGTCAAACATTAAATATCAGAGCCTTTCTTTGCCAAAGACATTGACATAACCTGAAAAACTTAACAATCAAAGGGATTGTCCGGTCAAACGGCGGAAAACCTCGCGGTACGCTTCGGACTCTCCGCCCAAATCCCTGCGGAAACGGTCCTTGTCCAGCTTTTCGCCGGTACTGACGTCCCAGAAACGGCAGGTATCGGGGGAAATCTCGTCGGCAAGCACAATGTCGCCGTCCGTGGTTTTGCCGAATTCCAGCTTGAAATCCACAAGCTGGATATTGAGTTTAAGAAAGTGTGATTTAAGAATATCGTTGATTTTAAACGCATATTCCGAAACAGTGCCCAGCTCGTCTTTGGTGGCAAGGCCGAGCGCGAGGATGTGATAGTCGTTTATCATCGGGTCGCCTAGCGTGTCGTTTTTATAGCTGTACTCAAGCGAAGGCTGTTTGAGAGGGGTACCCTCTTCAACCCCGAACCTTTTGGAAAACGAGCCGGCCGCTATGTTGCGAACAATAACCTCCAAAGGAATGATTGAAACCTTTTTCACAACCGTTTCCCTGTCGGAAATCTCCTTGACGTAATGGGTGGGTATTCCCTCTTTTTCCAACAACTGCATTAGAATGTTGGTCATGCGGTTGTTGACCACGCCCTTATTGGCGATGGTGCCTTTCTTTTTGCCGTCGAACGCGGTCGCGTCGTCCTTGTATTCGACAATCAACAAATCCGGGCTGTCGGTCTCAAACACTTTTTTCGCCTTGCCCTCATACAGCATTTTTAGCTTTCTCATCCTTTGACCTCCAATTGATTGAGTTTACAGAGAACTTTCCAGCTCCAAATCCTTTTTTGTTACTGCGTCTTTCATCTGTCGCTTCATTTCGGCGAGCTTTGCCTTTAAACCAGGGTTGTTCAGCGCCAGTATCTGCACCGCCAGTATCGCGGCGTTTTCCGCCCCGTCAATAGCGACTGTTGCGACGGGGACGCCGGGTGGCATCTGCACAGTGGACAGCAGCGAGTCAAGCCCGTCGAGAGCGGACGATTTTATCGGTATCCCTATCACCGGCAGGGTGGTGTGGGCGGCAAGGACACCGGCAAGGTGGGCGGCTTTGCCCGCGGCCGCGATAATCACCCCAAACCCGTTTTCCTCCGCGCTTTTGGCAAAATCGACCGCCCTTTCCGGGGTGCGGTGCGCCGAGATGATATGCGCCTTTACTGTTACCCCGAAGCTTTTCAGCCTGTCAATCGCTTTGGAAACCACGCTTAAATCGCTGTCGCTTCCCATGACTACCGCGACTTTAAGGTTTTGACTCATTATTGATACCCCTTAACGCCAATCAAGGCATAAAATTTAAGGCTGCAGACACAAATGCTCCGCAGCCGCTATACCGCAAGATTTGGATATAAAAAGGCACTGAACCCGTTTTTGCCCTTGTCTTTGTCGCAAAAGAGTATGTGTGAAAGACGGCAAAACAAAACGTTTACCATGCTGCACCTCATAAAAGATTAAAGCGATAAATCTCTATGAATATTCTATTTCAAAAACAAGTCAATTTCAAGTATTGTAAACATTTTTGTGAAGTTTTGGTGTTACTGATTGTCAAACAAATGATATTTTGTATATTTTCCCTTTTACGAATCCTGATGCCCCCCGCGCGCGGAAAACCGGGATTTTACAAAAAGGAAACGGCCGGCAAATCTGCCGGCCGTGAGCACAAAGCCTTTGATATTAATACATGTCCATATTGCCGGGTTGTCCGCCGGTCGCCGCAGGCGGCTCTTTTATATCGGCTACCAGCGACTCGGTGGTCAGCACCATCGCGGCAACCGAAGCGGCGTTCTGCAGCGCCGAACGTGTAACCTTGGTCGGGTCCACGATACCGGCGTTTATCATATCGACATACTCTTCTTTCGCGAAGTCAAAGCCGTAGCCTTTCTTGTTGGAAGCCCTGATTTTATCAATGATTACGCTTCCTTCAAGACCGGCGTTCGCGGCAATCTGGCGTATCGGCTCCTCGATAGCCTTGATGACAATCTGGACGCCGGTTCTCTCGTCGCCCGTTTTCTGGTCGAGCAGCTTCATCAGGTCATCAATCGCATTGATAAAGGCTACGCCGCCGCCGGGCACAATCCCTTCCTCAACCGCGGCCTTGGTGGCTGAAAGCGCGTCTTCAATCCGCATTTTCTTCTCTTTCATCTCCACCTCGGTTGCAGCCCCGACTTTGATAACGGCTACGCCGCCTGAGAGCTTGGCAAGGCGCTCCTGCAGCTTCTCGCGGTCAAAGTCGGATGTGGTAACCTCAATCTGGTTGCGGATTTGGGCAATCCTGGCTTTGATATCGTCGGGATTGCCGGCGCCGTCAACAATAATGGTGTTTTCCTTCTGCACCTTGACCTGACGGGCGCGTCCGAGCATATCGATGGTGGTTTCCTTAAGCTCAAGGCCCAGCTCCTCGGAAATAACCTCGCCGCCGGTGAGAACCGCGATGTCGCGGAGCATTTCCTTGCGGCGGTCTCCAAAGCCAGGAGCTTTTACCGCGACGCAGGTGAAAGTGCCGCGCAGTTTGTTGACAATCAGGGTGGAGAGAACCTCGCCCTCGACATCTTCGGCAATGATGACCAGCTTCTTGCCGGACTGAACAATCTGCTCAAGCAGCGGGAGGATATCCTGAACATTCGAGATTTTCCTGTCGGTAATCAGGATATACGCGTCGTCAATCACCGCTTCCATCTTTTCGGTATCGGTTACCATGTAGGGCGTGATATATCCACGGTCAAACTGCATTCCTTCGACGATTTCCGAATAGGTCTCCGCAGTTTTGGACTCCTCAACAGTAATAACGCCGTCCGCCGATACCTTTTCCATCGCTTCGGCAATCAACCTGCCGATTGTCGCGTCATCCGCCGAGATGGTCGCGACCCGTGCGATGTCCTCGGTGCCGCTGATTTTTTTGGAATTGGCTACAACCGATTCCACTGTCGCCTCAACCGCGGCTTCGATACCGCGTTTTAAGCTCATCGGGTCGGCGCCTGCCGCGACGTTCTTCATGCCCTCGCGTACCAGCGCCTGCGCAAGCAGGGTCGCGGTGGTGGTACCGTCGCCGGCTACGTCGTTTGTCTTTGTGGAAACTTCCTTGACCAACTGCGCGCCCATGTTTTCAAATTCGTCTTCCAGCTCGATTTCCTTTGCAATGGTTACCCCGTCATTTGTGATGACCGGAGCACCAAATTTTTTGTCAAGAACCACGTTGCGCCCGCGCGGGCCGAGTGTAATCCTGACCGTATCGGCCAGCTTATTAATGCCGGTCTGAAGAGCCTTGCGGGCATCTTCTCCATAGAGAATCTTTTTCGCCATAGTCCAATACTCCTCCTACTATCATAAAATCAAAAGTGAATGATACCTAAATTACTCCACAACCGCCAGAATATCGCTCTGACGCACAATGGTGTATTCCTGACCGTCCAGTTTTACCTCGGTGCCGGAATACTTGCTGGTGAGCACCTTGTCGCCGACTTTTACATACATCTTAATCTCCTTGCCGTCGACATTCCCGCCGGGCCCGACCGCGACAACCTCGGCTACCTGCGGTTTTTCCTTAGCAGAGCCGGTAAGGATAATTCCGCTCTTTGTGGTCTCGTCGGCTTCGACCATTTTCAGCACAACTCTGTCTGCAAGTGGCTTAATCGTCATACTATTTCCTCCTCGATGATTATATTGATAATTTTAGCACTCTATACGCATGAGTGCTAACCTAATTACTTATTTTAATCTTTTAATTGGAAAAATCAAGGGTGATTTTAAAATTTCACAATTAATTAACAATTATACGCGGCAGCACGAATTTTGCGGACAACGGCAGGATTTCAAACGTTATCTCCCTGTCCGAAAAGCACTCCCCGTCGGCGCAAATAACGACCGGCTTGTCGGAAACCACCGTCATTTTGTTACCTTTGAAAACGTGCACAAACGGCAGGTCCAAATGCTCGCCCCGCTTATACCTGCTTACGAAATTCAGGATTTTCAGCCGGCTCACGGTGTCAATCAGCACGATATCCAGCAGCCCGTCGTCAAAAACCGCCTGCGGCGCGCCTCTGTAACCGCCGCCGTAATACTGGCCGTTTGCCGCCAGCGTCAAAATGTATTCGCCGCTGAAATCAAGGGTCTCGCCGCCGGTTTCAATCCTGATGTTAAGCTTTTTCCCAAGCTTATGAAAAAACATATATGCCAGCGCGAGGTTATACGCCATCGGGCCGGTTGCCAGCGGATATCTTTTAAAATCAGCCATTTTGTCAGCTACGTCCGCGTCCAGTCCTATACAGCAAATGTTAAGGGATTTGCGGCCGTTGCAGTCAATTACGTCTACAGAAACCGGCGTACCGGCCACCTGCGCCTTTACAGAGCTGAAATCAAGGCCGGCGTCCATGCTTTTGATGTAGTCGTTAGCCGAGCCGCAGGGAAAAAAACCGATTTCAACATTATCGCGCCCGAATGAGCCGTCCAGAACCTCGGCGAGGGTGCCGTCCCCGCCGCAGGCGTACAGGCGCACCGGCGAATTCCCTTCGGAAAAGGACCTTGCCGCGCGCTCGGCGTCATTCGGGCCTTTGGTAATGTAGTATTCATAATCGCCGGGGTTTTTTTGAAAATATTCCTCAATATGCGGGATTAAATCGAGAGCCTTTTTGTGTTTTCCGGCCGCCGGATTTAAAATAAAAATATGTTTCATACACTTTTCTACCCCTCAAAACTTCCGAATGCAAAATCGGTGATAACGCAGGCGCAACCGAAGCTCCCAAACCGCTGTAAAAACCTGCGATTAAGAGAAGAGCCGCTGAACCAGCGGCTCCAGCTCAATCTATTTGAAATGTTATTCATTTGGCTCTAGAAGACCGTAGTTTCCGTCCTTCCTGCAGTATACCACATTGATTTCGTTGGTTTCAATATTCCTGAACATGAAAAACTTATGGTCAAGCAACACCATTTGCAGAATGGCCTCTTCAACGTCCATCGGCTTTACCGGGAATTTTTTGGATTTGACTACTCTGTACTTCTGCTCAGGTTCTTCCTGTTCCTGCGGCAGGAGGGAATTGATTTCCGCAAACGCATCTTTCCGCAGTCTTTTTTCCAACCTGGTCTTGTTGCGCCTTATCTGGCGGAACAGCACGTCTACCAGTTTGTCCACAGCCTCGTTCGGGTCTGCGGCGACGTCCTCCGCCCGGAAAATTAGGCCGCCGTTGCGGATGGTGATTTCCACCCTGTTCATGCTGCGCTCTTTGGTGATGGTAATCTCAGCCAGAGCGTCGGATTCAAAGAACTTGTCAAGCTTCGAGAGCTTTTTTTCAATCCTCTCCGACAAAGAATCGGTAATGCGGACTTTTCTTCCTGTAATGGCTACCCTCATGTTTCCAACTCCCGTCTTTTTCCCGTTGCGGGGGTTTATTGATATATCCGCAGCGGATTGTGAACAAAACATTGGCAAACTGTCCGGCCGCCGGGAATATATCTCAATTAAATTATAACAAAGGATAGCTAAAAAAGGAAGACGAATTATTGACGAATTAATTAACTTTTCTTAAATACTTATAATACGCAGCTGGCATGCCGGGTTACATGGCAGCCAACGTTGACCGCGACCGGCAGCCCCGCTATGTGAGTCGGAAACACCTCAATATTCACCCCGATTGCGGTGGGGTTGCCCCCAAACCCCTGCGGGCCTATATCAAGTTCGTTTACCGCTTTAAGCGCTTTTGCTTCCATTTCCGCGTAGTAGGAATCGCTGTTTTTGACGTTCAGCGGGCGGCAGAGCGCTTTTTTTGACAGGATGGCGCACATTTCAAAGTTTCCGCCTATCCCGACTCCCAGCACGAACGGCGGGCAGGCGTTGCCTCCCGCAAGCTCGGCCGTCTCGCAGATAAAACCGATGATATCCTCATACTTTGCGGAGGGCGTGAACATCCGGATTCTGCTCATATTCTCGCTGCCGAACCCTTTTGGCGCAACGGTCAGCCGTATCCTGTCGCCCGCGATTAACGACGTGTGGATTACTGCCGGAGTGTTGTCGCCGGTATTGGCGCGCCGCAGCGGGTCGGCGACCACCGAGCACCGCAAAAGCCCTTCCTTATAGCCTTTTGCGACCCCTCTGTTGACCGCGTCTTCAAACAACCCGCCTGTTATACGGACGTCCTGCCCGATTTCGGCAAAAACCACTGCCATCCCGGTGTCCTGACAGACGGGCAGGGAAAGCCGTTCAGCTGCCGCCATGTTCTCGGTCATATCCTGCAGGATTTCTCTGGCAAGCGGCTTGTTTTCATCCTTTGCCGCTTTTTCAACTGCGTCCTTTATGTCGTTGGGAATGAAAATATTTGCCTTGATACAGAGTTTGCTGACGGCCTGTTCAATTTGTTTTGCAGATATTTCCCTCATTTGGACATCCTTTCTGCCGGGCGCTCAGACCGCCCGCTGCCCTTTGCAAAAGACAGCGGTCGGTTTTGAAATCAACGGGTCGCAGAAAAACAGCGCCAAATCCGCGTCCTTTCCGGGGGTGATTGAGCCGACCCTGTCGTCAATACCGCATATCCGCGCGGGAGACAGGGTCATCGCCTTTAGAGCCTGCTCGTACGGCAGCCCTTCCCTGACCGCTATGTACGCGCATAGCGCCAAATACTGCGTCGGAACCACCGGATGGTCGGACACAATCGCAAATTCTATCCCCGCATTGTGCAGCACCGAAAGGCCCGACGGGGTCAAATCCCGCAGTTCGGGTTTTGAGCGGTCGCAGATTAGCGGGCCGCAAAGCAGGCGTATCCGCTCGTCCGCGAGCAAATCAGCCGCAAGATGGCCCTGAGTCCCGTGTATGATGACAAATTTAAGATTATACTCATTTGCAATCCGCACTGCGGTGAAAATATCGTCCAGCCTGTGCGCGTGGAAATGCACCGGCAGTTCCCCTTTGATAACCGGCAACAGCGCTTCGCATTTTATATCAAGCTCTGGCGGGTCGCATTTGCCTGCTTTGGAGTTTTGCCAGTCCTGGTCATACCTTTTCGCAAGAGACAGCTGTTCGCGGATTATCGCGGCGGTCGCCATACGGGTAACCGGCGCCTGATTTTTGGAGTGGTACACCGTTTTAGGGTTTTCACCAAGCGCCATTTTTACTGCGATTGGCGCCCTGATTACCATATCCTCCAAACGTCGCCCGCAGGTTTTCATCGCGCACATCTGCCCGCCTATCGGGTTTGAGCTGCCCGGGCCGGTGATTACGGTGGTTATACCGGCCTCAAGCGCTTCCTTAAAACAGCGGTCAAAGGGATTGACCGCGTCTACCGCGCGCAGGTGCGGGGTCGCGGGGTCGGTGTCCTCGTTGCCATCCTCCCCTTCAAATCCGAGGCCGTCCTCCCACATCCCAAGATGGGTGTGCGCGTCCACAAAACCCGGCAGCAGAACCCCGCCGCCGGCGTCGAATATATCCTCGTCTGCGCCGGTATACGGCGCGGCGCCCAGTTCGGCTATAATCCCGTTTTCAATCCTGACATACCCGTTTTCGATAACCGGTCGGTCAATCGGCATTATCCTTGCGTTATAAATAACCATAAGCCTTCCCCGTAATATCAGTATTTATCAAAGAAAAGGGACAGAGCATTGCCCCGCCCCTGATTATGATTACCGTGAACCGCGTCGCGAAAACCCGCCGTATTTGCCGTCAAGCGACCTTTTCAAATCCAGCATTTTTTCGTCGCTTGCCCTTTTAAAATTAAGAAGCATTTCCTCAAAGCTGGAGGACTCGCTACGGTTGGTCTGCCATTCAAAGCTGCCCGGCCTGCCGGAAGAAGAGCCGCGCTGACGCTCATTCTTTGGCTCCATCGCCTGCTTGATTGAAAGGCTTACCTTACCGTCCTTCCCTATTGACAGGATTTTCACCCTGACCGTTTGGTTTTCCGTAACATAGTCGCGGATTTCTTTTACAAAAGTCGGCGCAACCTCGGAAATGTGAACCATACCGGTTTTGCCGCCGGGAAGCTCGACAAACACACCGAACCTGGTAATTCCGGTAATTTTGCCCTCCACAACCGCTCCAACTTCAAGCCGCATAGATGAATTTTTTCCTCCTAATAAATCAGTTTCCTATATATATTGTTTCGCCCTGACGGGCCATATTCTCGCGCGCTTTTTCTTCAAGATAGTCCTCGTAATTCTCGTTTTTATGCTCCAGTTCCTCAATTTCTCTGGACAACTGTTCGGCGAGGGTGTTTAGCTCCGCGATTTTCTTCTGACGGTTGTTGATTTCAAGCTGCAGCTGTATCAGCATAATTATGACATAAACCGAAAAGGCGGCAAGAGCGACGCGGAGGAAAATGCTTTTTTTCTTCCTTTTCTTTACAGCTGCCCTCATTTGGTACTCTACCCCTTTTTATGTAAAGCTCGGGGCCGGGTGCCCGTTGCAGTATCAGCCACTCTTTCTTGATTATACAATACGGAAGGTGTATCTTTCAAGCGTTTTTTGAAAAATGACGCAATATTATTCACAGTTTTTTGAAATATCTCATTAAATCTGCCAAACAGCCGTTTTATCGGGTTATATAACAGCCGCAGCAAAAACAGAATAATCTCCCATATTTTTTTCCATATGCTGATTATAACACCTGTTACAGTTTTTGTAAACCGCACCGAAAGCCGGCCGACTGTGCGGTAATACGAGGCAAAACCGATGGCCTCGCCTAAAAACAGGTAAAACCTGAGCCTGCCGTCCATCACGGCAAGCGAAAACAGAAAAGTCAGCACGGCGGCGGTCAGGAAAAACAGCAAATCCTGAAAAAAAACGGCGCGCCGCCCTGAATTCAATATCAGCCGGGGAATTCTGAACAATTCGTACCACAACCCCAGCACAAAGCCCATCCCGCACGACAGGAATAACTGGTGCATTTGCTCTTGCAAGGTGATTTCCACGTGAATTCCCCTACTTGAACAGGCGGCCGAAAAACCCGCCGGCCTTTACCTGTGTCTCCGAGTATTCCATCGAGTTTATCTGACCCGAAAGGGTGAGTTCACCAGTTTCAATATTGAGCTTGTTGATATGCAGTCCTTCCCCTTTTACCGTAAGCTCCCCGAAATCGGTAAATATCACCACCGACATATCGTCAAAACTGTCGATATCCGACACTCCCGAAACCGTCAACGCGCGGCGGTCCTCCAAAATCAGATGATGGGGCATCTGGACAGCCCTCTGCTCCGGCATAGGCGCCACCCTTCCATAAAGGTTTGACAAAACAGTTAAGAAAGCGCTCGCCTTGTATTATTAGCACAAGGCGAGTGCTTTCCATGTCCATGCCGCGGACATGCCATACCGCAGCACAAACCGCACCGCAATCAGAGAATGCTTTATTCCAATTCTATGTGGTAACCGGCGCCGATATAACCGGAAAACGAATTTATCTCAAAAGCCTGTATAACAGCGGGGCGTCATTCTTCCCGACATTCTCCTGAACCGACAAAACCTCGACCCGCACCGCGCGGGTACCCATATTGATTTCGATGATATCGCCGGGCTTTACCTGATATGAGGCGCGCACCTGCTGCTCGTTGACCAGCACCCTGCCCGCGTCGCACGCCTCGTTTGCCACCGTGCGCCTTTTAATCAGGCGGGAAATTTTAAGGTATTTATCAAGCCGCATTATGAAAAAACCCCTTCCGGCACGAAAATGTGTCTCTAACTGGAGAAGCCGCCCAAAGGGGCGGCTTCTTTCTTTTGACTGTTATTACTTGGCCACCGCGTCTTTGAAAGCCTTGCCGGCCTTAAAGACAGGCTGTTTAGAAGCAGGAATGATGATGGTTTCCTTGGTACGCGGGTTGCGGCCGGTCCTCTGCTGACGGAAGCGGGTCTCGAATGTCCCGAAGCCAACCAGCTGAACTTTGTCGCCGGAAGCAACAGATTTCACGATAGTGTCGAGGACTGCGGAGACCGCTTTCTCAGCATCTTTTTTGGTAAGACCGGATTTCTGTGCTACTTCAGCTACCAATTCGACTTTGTTCATACTTTTACCTCCATAGATTTTATATACCAGCGGGATAAACCGCGCATGGATTTAATTATGCTCTCTCCCCGTCGCCGGATGCGGATTTGGCGGCGTTCCAAAGCTGGTCCAGCTCATCAATGTCCGCTTTTTGCATGTCAATGCCGTTTTGTTCCGCCAACATCTCGACTTTTGCAAACCTTCTGATAAACTTATCGCACGCGTGGGTTAAAGACTGTTCCGCATCACAGCCGACAAAGCGGGAAACATTCACAACCGAGAACAGCACGTCGCCCAGTTCGTCTTCAATCCGTTCGGTGTTTCCGCTTTCAATCGCCTGTTCAAACTCGGAAATCTCGCTTTTAAGCGCCTGCAGCGCGCCGGAAACTTCCGGCCAGTCAAATCCGACTCTGGCCGCGCGGCTTTGCACCTTCGCCGCTCTCATTAGCGCCGGAAGGGATTTGGGCACCGACATCAGCAAATCGGCCTGGGATTTTGCCCCTTTTGAATCCCGTTTTATCTTGTCCCAGTTTTCGAGAACCTCTTTTGAATTGCTGACCGCTGCGTCCGAAAACACGTGGGGATGGCGGAGTATCAGCTTTTTGCAAATCCCGTCCACAACGTCGTCAAAGTCAAAGGCGTTATTATCCTTAGCAATCTGACAGTGGAACACAACCTGCATAAGAAGGTCGCCGAGTTCCTCGCAAAGAGGCATTGGGTCGCCCGCGTTTATGGCTTCGATTACCTCATGGGCCTCTTCCAGCAGGTTTGAACGGATACTCTGATGGGTCTGTTCCCTGTCCCACGGACAGCCCTGGGGTGAACGAAGCAACCGCATAATATCCAGTAAATCGTCAATCCCGTAAGTTTCTTTATGAGTGAATTCCAAAGAAATAATCAACCCCCGGCAGCCTTTCGAAGCCAGCATTTGGCTATATCAATGTCTATATTAACCTATCCAGTCATATTTTTCAAGTATTTGAGCAATTTTTTGTCCTTTTGGCAGCATCAGAACGTCTTCGCGCTTTATAGCCTTAATCCACAGCAGCGCCAGCAGATACACAATCACCGCGGCCGCAATCGCGATTACAACCGCAAGCTTTGCCGAGATAACACGCGCCAGCAGACCGTTTGCCGCCCACGCTGCGGCAATACAGAGTATTGAGGCGATAAGCGGCTTTAAAAACGCCGACTTCCAGTAAATTCTGGCTTTAACTACTTTAAATAGCGAGTAAAGGCTTAACACCACCATAACGATATAACACGCAAAAGTGCTGTATGCGGAACCCATGATATTGATATACGGGTTCTGAATAAGCAGCACATTCAAAACCAGCTTTACCGCGCCTCCGACCAGCACGATTTTTGCCGGTACGTCGGCCCGCCCAATTGCCTGAAGCATTGCGTTAATGGGCGCGACCAGGCATATAAACACCACCGCCAAACCGAGCACCTGAAGCTGAGGCCCGGCAACCACCACGTTATGCGGCTCGTATATCAGGTTTAAAATCGGCTTTGCGAGCACCGACAAGCCGAGACCCGCCGGCAGGGCAACCATTACGGTAATCCGCAGCACTGTCGAAACCATTTTTCTAAGCTGTTTTTTATCCTTGAGCGCCCACGCGGAGGTTATCACTGGCAGCGCGCTTATCCCAAACGTAAGGGTAATATTCGGCACCAGATTGACAAAAGTCATCGCAATCCCGCGGTTGCCTGTCAAAAACGCTAAAACGTCGTTGGTCCTGCTCTGCGCAATCGCGCTGCTGTAAATCTCCCTGATTATGTCCCCGTGCCTGTCGTACACCACCGCAAGGCTTTTTTGCAAAGAGACGACGTCAATCATGGTGGTAAGTTCGGTCGCAAGGGTACCGATTGCAATCGGGAACGCGATTTTCAGCAGCATGCGGAATATCGAGCGCACCGGATAAGGCGGCGGGGAACTCTCCAGCTCCTGTTTTGAAATGCCGCTGCCGAACCTGCGGTAACGCGCCAACAGATAAGAAAACGAAAAAAACGAGCCCGCAGTAACCCCTACCATCCCGCCGGCGGCAATATAGGGAAGGCTGATATCCAGCGCCTGCTGCGCGGTTTCGGCAGTTTTCCCGAATACTTTGAAACCGTGTTCAAACTGCCACTGCCCCAAATGGAGCGCGCCCGCCGCAAGCGCAAGGCCGAATAATAGCTTTCCTATCGCCTCAAGGGTTTGGGAAATCGCGGTGGGTATCATGTTCCTTGAGCCTTCGTAAATTCCGCGGTAGGCGGTCGCTATGCAGCAGAAAAACACCGACGGGGCCATAACCAGCATGGTAAGCCTTATATTCGGCATGCCCACATAGTCGGGGTAGAAAAACGAGGCAATCACCATCGCAAGCATGCCGCAGCTGCCTGTCAACAGGAAAACCCGGTTAACAACCCTTTTTATCGCCCTGATGTCCCTGTAACGCCCCAGCGCAAGGCTCTGTGAGACCATGCGCGATACAGCGACCGGAAAACCGGCGGTGGATACGATGTATATCGGGATGTATATGTTGTACACCGCTTCAAAATATCCGTAAGCCGAATTGTTTATCCTCTGGAGCGGTATTTTGAAAAACAATGCGCCGACGATTTTATTCAAGATTGCAGCAGCCGAGAGAATTAGCGCGCCGTGCAGGAAGCTTTGTTTGTTTCTTTGCGGCAAGCTTATCAATCCTCTCTACCCTTTATGCAAAGATTATAATAAGACCCGCGCTATTTGGCAAGCAGTAATTGGACACAGCGCTTAACCTGATATAAAACCCGCTCGACATCAATTGTCAGAAACTCCCCGCCACGGTACAGGACCCGCCCGTCAACCACCGTCATCTCAACATCCGCCCCGCTTGCCGCGTATACAATATTCGAGAGCGGATTATGGTCCGGAGTCATCGAAATCCTTTTTGAATTCATCATCACAAAATCGGCGCGGTACCCTTCCGCAATATCGCCGCAGTCCTCCCTGCCCTGCGCCGCCGCGCCCGCTTTGGTCGCCATGTAAAAAACCTCGTGAGCCGGCAGTGCGCAGGGGTCAAGCGAAACCCCCTTTGCGAGTAGAGAGGCGGCGCGGATTTCCTCAAATATGTCAAGATTGTTGTTGCTTGCCGCAGAATCGGTGCCGATTGCCACCTTCACGCCCGCATTTTTCATCTGCGAAACCCTCGCAACCCCGCTTGCCAGTTTAAGATTGCTCTGCGGGCAGTGGGCAACCGTAACGCCGTTTTCGGCCAGCAGCTCAATATCGCTGTCGGTAAGCCAGACGCAGTGCGCCGCGGTAACCGGAAGCTCAAACAGCCCGCTGTCCTTCATGACCTGCGCGGGAGTTTTTCCGTGCCTGCCGACACATTCAAGGTGCTCTTTACTCGTCTCAGAAAGGTGTACCTGCACCCGCAACGAGTTGGCGGCCGCAAAATCCGCGACGTCGGCAAGTATATCCGGTCTGGTTGTATATTCGGAATGAGGTGCGGCGTCAATCAATATCCTGCCGTCGCCCTGTTTGTGGAACTCGCCTGTAAGCTCTGCCATCTCGGCATAGGCGGGTAAATCAACAAAACGCTTTGTATCGTCAAAACAGGAAACGCCGCGGCTGATATTGCACTTAATCCCGCTTTCAAGCGCCGCTTTTGCAATACTGCCGCAATGAAAATACATATCCGAAAAAGAGGTGGTGCCGCTGCTGAGCATTTCCGCAATTCCGAGCAGGCTGCCCCAGTAAACGTCTTCGGCGGACAGCTTGTCCTCAAACGGGAAAATCCGGTCAAAAAGCCAGCTTTCAAGCGGCATGTCGTCGCCGTACCCCCGCATAAGGGTCATCGGAACATGGGTGTGGGAGTTGACAAGGCCGGGAATAAGAATATTGCCCCCGCCGTCAATCACCTCTCCCCATTCGCCGGGCGGGATATCTTTGCCGATGTATGCAAAGCGCCCGCCCTTTACAGCAACAGACATATCTTTTTGCGCCGTGCCGTCGGCGCGGATTATATCAACATTTGTTATTAGCATTTTCATTCCCCCGCCGGCTAATCAAATCGCGCTGATAACCGGCTTTATCAAATCGCAGAACCGCTCCGAAAACTCCGCAGCGGCAGCCGTTACTTCAGCGTCGCTGACAACGCTGTCCGGTATAATTCCCGCGGCCATGTTGGTGATACACGATATCCCCAAAACCTCTATCCCGCACTGCGCCGCGGTAACCGCCTCAAACACCGTAGACATGCCGACAGCGTCGCCGCCCAAAACCCTGATGGCGCGGATTTCCGCCGGGGTTTCAAATTCAGGGCCGTGCATGTAAAAGTAAACACCTTCACGCAGCGTAATCCCTCTCTGCTTCGCTATACCCTTGGCAATATCCCGCATCCGCGGTGAATAAACCCTCGACAAATCAAAAAAGCGGTTGCCGAACTTCGGGATTAAGCTGCCGGCTGCGGAACTGCCCGAATAAAACTTGATGTGGTCGGTAATCAGCATGAAATCGCCGGGTCTGAAGGATTGGTTCACCGCTCCAGCCGCGTTGGTCAGGATTAGCTTTTTCACGCCGAGCAGATACAGCACCCGGACGTAATAGCTGACTGTTTCGGGCGGATAACCCTCGTATATATGGAACCTTCCCGACAACATCAAAACTTTCCTGCCGCCAAACTCTCCAAAAACAAGCAGGCCCGCGTGAGATTCGACGGTGCACTGCGGAAACCCGGGTATCTCCGAATAGGGGATTGCGATTTTCGACCCCACCTGTTCCGCCAGCCCTCCGAGCCCGGAGCCGAGCACCACGGCAACTTCGGGCGTATCGGGCAGTATTTTGCGCAAATAGTCGGCGCTCTGCTTATACTGCTCGTAAGGTATCATGTTGAATCCGGTGTCCTTTCATCTAGTATTTGCGCCAAAGCGGCAAGCGCAGTCCGGTTAAGGGTTAAAGTCCCTGCCCCAACCGCAATCATTCAAGCTTTGTCCCGCACTTCTTGCAGTATGCGGCGTCGTCGGGGTTGGGGGCGCCGCATTCCTTGCAGCGCAGAGTGTACCTGTATTCGTCAATCTGCCTTTTCAACTCGTTGATTTTTGCCTGACATTCGTCAATGCTCGCGACACACTCGTCAACCAGAGACGATGGGTCCTCCCCGGTTTTTTTGGAATCGTAAATCAGGCGTCCCAGCCCTTCAAAAATGGACGCCATTTCCCTCTCCTGCTCAGCGATATCCAGACGCAGACGTGTAATCTCAATCAATTCCGATGTCTTTTTACCCGCGGTCTTTGCAACGGTCTTAGCCTTTGAAATCACTTCGTCAAAAGTAGCCATACACGCTCCTCCTCCCTGATAAAAGCAGATTTTGGTTATATTATATCTTATGGCACGGGCATTATCAATGATATTGCCATTTTTAGCCGGAAAACTCCCTTAACAAAGCGTCTTTTGGCATTTTTTCAAGCGGCAGGGGCTCGAACCGGGACAAAACCTCAATCAGGCGGTTGACCGTATCAATGTATTCGCTGTCGGTCGGCACCGATTTCAGCTTTGGCAGGATAATCGGCGCGAACACGCACGGCTCATAGGCGTGAGTGGTATCAATCAGATAATTGACAGTGTCCACGTAAGGAAACATATACTCGTTTTCGCCGCGCACAACCTGCTGCCACATCTCAAGGGTATTAAGGATGGGGCTGTTGCGGTATTTTTCATCCCGTATCATCCTTCTGACCAGCCGGATTTCCCTTCTTGCCACTGCCTTTCTGCCGCCTTCCATGAACGGGGATACGGTGTTGATGAACACCTTGAACATATTGTCCGGCGGCAGGTGCTGTTCAAAATAGGGGTTGATTGCGTGGATGCCCTCAAACACCACAAATGAGTTTGGCTGTATCACAAGCTCATAGGTTTCGTCGGAGGGCTTTCCATGATGAAAATCAAATTTCGGGAGCGTTGTCCTGCCTTCGGTAATCAACTCGCGCATACACTGCTCCAGCTTGTCAAGCCGGAGGGCTTCCAGCGCCTCATAGTCATAGTTGCCGTTTTCGAGCAGGGGCGCCTGCTCCCGCCCGCGGTAAAAATCGTCCATCGAAACGGTGTGCGCGTCAATCCCAAAGCCCTTAAGGTAGCTTGTCAGTTTCATGGAAGTCGTGGTCTTGCCCGCCGACGACGGGCCGGACAGCAGCACAATGCAATGGTCGTGGAACCTGTCCGCAAGATGGCGCGCCAGCTTTTCAACCTCGGCGTCGTACCGGCGGCTCTCCTCGAAAATGAGGCTGTCGGCGTCCTCCCTGACCCTTTGGTTTATTTCATTGATATCCAAATTGCGTATTTCAATATATCTTTTCATAGAAAGTAATCACACGCCCTTTTCTTTGTATCATTTCGTCAAAACTACTGTTGTATTCATACGGGTACTTGTAATTGAATATTCTTTCGATATATTCCCCGTCCGGACTGCACAGCTTGGAGACCGCGCCGGCGCCGCACGCCAGCACCGTATGGGTTTCCTCCATCATGAAGACGTTGTAAAGGCTCTCAAATCCGGGTTTTGCCCAGCCGGTGTTTTCGGTGCCGCCGAGCGTCTTGCTCTGCCTGTAAAGGTAATATGGCCTGTAACCGGACGACTTAAGGCGGCCGATACTGTAATCAACCATCTTCGCGGCCAGCTTTCCGCCCTCAAAATCCACCCGCTTTTTTGCGCTTAGGTTGGATGACCTTTTAAGCGCAAGAGAATGGATTGTAACGCTTTCGGGAGAAAGAGTTAATACCTTGTCCAGACTGCGGACAAAGCCGTCAAAGCTGTCCTCTGGCAGTCCGGCAATCAAGTCGGTGTTGATGTTCTCAAACCCGCTTTCCCGCGCCAAATCAAACGCGGCATAAAAATCCTCGGCGGAATGCCGCCTGCCGATTGCCGCTAATACATTCCGGTTCAGGGTCTGCGGATTTATGCTTATCCTGTTCACGCCGGCAAGGCGTATTGCCTGCAGCTTTTCCCTGTCAACGGTGTCGGGTCGCCCGGCCTCCACAGTGTATTCCCGCAGCGCGGACAAATCAAAGCCGCGGTTTACCGCGTCCAGTACGCGGCTTATCTCTGCGGCCGAAAGGGACGTCGGGGTCCCGCCGCCGATATATACTGTTTCAAGCCGCAGCCCAAGCGCGCGGGCAATCCTGCCGGTATGCTCAATCTCCTTACAAAGATTATCGACATACGCAGGAACAAGTTTAGCCGCCCTTTCCACCGTATGCGATACAAAGGAGCAGTAATCGCAGCGGGACGGGCAAAACGGTATTGATATATAAAGGCTGAAGGAATCGGGCCGCGAAAGCGGGATAATCCCGCTTTGGGTATCCAGAACATCAAGGCAGAGCCGGGTTTTTTCCCCGCTCACCAAAAGCTCTGCCAAAAACCACCTCGCCGCCTCCTCCCTGCCCTTTTCTGCTGCATGCCGCCTCATCAGCTTAACCGGGCGGACACCGGTAACCGCGCCCCACGGCAGTGTAAAGCCGAAACGCTTTACAAACAAGCTGTACATCTGCACCGAGAGTTTCCTCTCGATATCCTTGTCTGAACAGCCGTTTTTATCAAGCCGTCCCTCTGCGCTTTCTGTCCTCCCGTACACCGTAAGCTCCGAATACAGCAGGAGCCGGCCGCCGTCATCCTTTAACACAGAAACGGCTGTAATCCCGCTGTCGTCCGCGGCTTGTCCGCTTTGGTCAATAACAGTGATTTTTTCAAGCGGCAGGAAAAGCCTGCATATATTCTCAAGCTCAAATCTAAAGTCATGCCCTTTAACAACCAAAACCATCGGCGCTCATATACGGATTGCCTGTTTTTTCCGCGCTTAAAGTGGTTGACGGGCCGTGGCCGGGCAATACCGTATAATCCCCCTTTAAACTTTTCAGTTTTTCAAGCGATTGACGAATATCCTCAAAGCTGCCGCCCGGAAAGTCGGTCCTACCTATACTGCCCGCAAACAGGGTGTCGCCCGACAGCAGCAAATCCCCGCAGATATAGCAGCTGCTACCCGGAGTATGCCCCGGCGTGCTCAACACCTTGATTTTCAATTCGCCCGCCGTTATTTCGTCCCCGTCGCAGAGCACCCTGTCGGATTTAAGCGCGGTGCCGAGTCCGCCCGCCGCAAGACTTATAAGGCTGCGGCCGGGGTCGGACAGCGCGGTTTCGTCATCCTTCGGGACAAGCAGTTTCGCGCCGGTGCTTCTTATTACATCGCCGGCCGCAAGGAAGTGGTCGAAATGCACATGGGTCAACAAAACATACAGGATATTTAAGCCGTGCTGCTTGATAATATTCAAAATCCGGCCGGAATTCCCGCCCGGGTCCACCACCACTCCCTGCCTGTTATTATCAAAAAAAATGTAGCAGTTTGTATCTAAAAGCCCTACCTGAACGCATATATACTGCAAACGCGCCCTCTCCTTTCATCAGTGGGTGTGTCCGCTCCTTGTTATCTTGTGGATACCGGAAACCCGCGCCAGCCTTGAAATTACGGATTGTAAATGCTCAAGGCTGTTTACTCCGACAGTAACATTCATAAACACCGTGTTCTGCTGCGATTCCTTGGCGCTAATCGCGTGTATCATCACGTTCATGGACGCAAGCTGTGTGGTAATATCGGCCAGCAGCGAATTCCTGTTCTGAGCCTCGATAGTAAGGGTCGCCCTGTACTCGTCCCTGATGTTTTCCTCCCACCTGACCGAAATCCACCGTTCGGGTTCAGAGGCAGTATTGACATCCTTCGGCACGTTAATGCAGTCGGTCTTGTGGATTGAAATTCCGTACCCGCGGGTGATAAACCCGATTATCTCATCCCCCGGCACAGGATTGCAGCAGCGCGCAAACTTCACAAGGCAGTTGTCCATGTTCTGGATTATCACGCCGCCCCTGCTCTGCCGGGCACGCGCAGGCGGCGTGATGGTTTCGGGCTGGATGTTTTCGGCTTTAACCAGCTTCAGGTAATCGTCTTTAATCCTCGCCATTATCCGCGAGAGGATTATCCCGCCGTAGCCGATTGCGGCATAAAAGTCGTCAAGGGTATCGCAATGCTGTCTTTTCGCCTGGCCCATCAGGAATTCTTTCATCTTATCTTCCGGCAGGCGGATATTGTTGCGCGAAAGCTCCCGCTCAAGCTCGCTGCGTCCGCGTTCGATGTTTTCCCCCCGCCGTTCCTTCTTGAACCACGTGCGGATTTTGTTCCGCGCCTCGCCCGTCTTGACGATATTCAGCCAGTCGCGGCTCGGCCCGCGCCCCTGACCGGAAGACGTCAAAATCTCCACTATCTCGCCGGTCTTGACCTCGTAGTCAATCGGAACAATCCGTCCGTCCACCTTCGCGCCGACCATGCGGTTGCCCACCTCGGAGTGGATTGCATAGGCAAAATCGATTACCGTCGCCCCTACCGGCAGGGTTATGACATCCCCTTTTGGAGTAAACACAAAAACATCGTCGGAAGACAAATCGGTCTTTATGGTGTTGATTATATCTTCGGCGTCGTCCACGTCTTTCTGGTTTTCGATAAACTGGCGTATCCACGCCAGCCGCTCCTCCAGCTTGTCCTTGCGGTGAATTCCGAGCTTGTATTTCCAATGCGCCGCAATGCCGTATTCCGCGGTGTAATGCATTTCCCACGTGCGGATTTGCACTTCGAACGGGATTTTTTCCTTGCTTATCACCGTAGTGTGAAGTGACTGGTACATATTGGCCTTTGGGGTTGAAATATAATCCTTAAACCTGTTGGGGATTGGACGGAACATATCGTGGATGATACCCAGCACATTGTAGCAGTCGTTCATGGTATCCACGATTACTCGCACCGCGTATATGTCATAAATTTCGTCAAACGAGCGGTTCTGAATATACATTTTCCTGTAAATCCCGGTAATGCTCTTGATACGCCCGTAAACATGGCATTTTATCGGAACCGCCTCAAGGGTTTCGGTTATCCGTTGCTTAATGCTCTCGATAAACGCGTTGCGGTCGCTTTCGCGCAGCGCCAGCGCTTCCTCAATCTCCCTGTACGCGACGGGGTCCAGAATCCTCAGCGATAAATCCTCAAGCTCCTCCTTGAGCGCCTGTATCCCAAGCCGGTGGGCCAAAGGGGCGAAAATATCCATTGTTTCCTTTGCCTTGTCCCGCCGCTTTTGTTCGGGCAGCGACTCAATCGTCCTCATGTTGTGGAGCCTGTCCGCCAGCTTGATGATGATTACCCGTATATCCTGAGCCATCGCGAGCAGCATTTTCCGGACATTCTCTGCCTGCCGCTCCTCTTTGGTGGTGAACGGGAATTTGCCCAGTTTCGTAACCCCGTCAACCAGAGAGGCGACGTCCTTGCCGAAATCCTTCGCGATTTCGTCAAGGCTTATCTGGGTATCCTCCACAACATCGTGGAGGATTGCCGCGACAATGGTCTCGTTGTCCATACCGAGCTCAACCAGAATAGCCGCGACACTGAGCGGATGGCATACGTAATCCTCACCCGACGAACGCTTTTGGCCCTCGTGCGCATTAACTGCGATATCGATTGCCTTTTCGATGACCGCCATGTCATAGGGCTTGCCGTTCTTCTCTATCAGGGACTTCAACTCTTCAATTGTCTTTGTTTTGCTGATAGGACAGTTCATTGGTTACCACTCATTTCAAAAGACAGGCGTCGAGGTACTGCATAATCGGGGTTTTATTCAGGTCCGCCTTTTCGGACACCGGAACAACCGATACTCCTAAAACATCTCCCCTGTCAATCAACCGGAACAGCCCGGCCTCGCGGAGCGCTTCCAGCGACACCCGCAGGCGGATATAGCTTACGGCAGGCCGCCCAAGCAAAAAGGCGAGTTGATCCAGCGTACCAATCCATCTCTTTTTTGACCTGATAAACCTGTAAATCCGTTCAACATCCCTTCTGTCGGGCTTACACAGTGCGGCCTCCTCGCCCGATACTCCCTCACGTCTGATAATCCTGTCGAATGTGCCGACCGCTTCAATCAATTCCTCCTGCTCAGCCTGAGCCAGCCTTATATCCTTAAGCAGCAGCGTCGGGGAAACGACGCCGCGGAACTCGTTTCTCTCCATTGTAACGACAAGGTTGACAATCTGCCCGCATTCGTAAGGAAAGCTCTCACAGGTGGAGTTGAAGCGAAAGACCGAAAGCCGGGCGTCATCGCGTGAGACCGAGAGGCGCAGGTGCCTTCCCTGCCCGACAGGCATGATATTGTCAATCCGCATTCCGAACAGCCCGAACACCGGCTGCGGATTCCCAAGGCCCAGCGGCTCCAAAGCTGAAATCAGGTTCAGTTTTTGAACGTCAACCTGCGACGGGCGGATTTTAAAGTCAATCCGCAGCTCTGGCACCGGCATCTTGGGATATTTTTCCGCCGCGAACCGGTTAATGCGCGCGCGGAATTCATCTATTTTTTCCGGGCTTAAGGTAACCCCCGCCGCTTGGTCGTGCCCGCCGAAGCTCAACAGAATATCCGAACAGGCGGCCAGCGCTTCATACAGCGAAAACCCGTTTATGCTGCGGCCGGAGCCCTTGGTCTCACCCTCAATTGTCGACAGCAGTATGCAGGGTTTGCCGTATCTTTCTGCGATGATTGCGGCGATAATCCCGATAATGCCGAGGTGCCACTCCCTGCCGGCTATCACCAGAACCCGCTGCGCCAAAAGACCGGGCTCGGACTGCAGCCGCCTGTCGACCTCCTCAAGGATTTTTTCCTCCATAGCCTTCCGCTTTGTATTGCACTCCTGAAGCTCGTGCGCCAGACTGTCGGCTACAATCTCCTGATTTGTCAGCAAAAGGCGGGCAGCCAAATCCGGGGTATCCATCCGACCCGCCGCATTCAAGCGTGGCACAAGTGAAAACACGGTTGTCAGAGAATCCAGCTGTCTGCCTTCAAGACCAATCAGTTTTTTTATCGCGTAAATCCCCGGTCGTGTATTCTGATTTAATACTTTCAGCCCCGCCCGGACAAGCGCCCTGTTCTCGCCTTCAATCAGCATTACGTCGCCGAGGGTGCCGAGTGCCACCAAATCCCCGTATTTTTCAAGAATGACATCTGTATCCCCCTCCAGCGCGCAGGCGAGCTTGAACGCCACCCCGACTCCGGCATATTCCTTGAACCCGCTTTCACAGTCGGCGCGCTTGGGGTTCACCACCGCGACCGCGCCCGGAAGTTTTTGGGGCGGCTCGTGGTGGTCGGTAACCACCACGTCAATACCTTTCTGCGCGGCGTAATCAATCTCATCACAGGCCGAAATCCCGTTGTCAACCGTTACAAACAGTTTTACGCCCTGCTGGTGCAGATAATCAATGCTCTGCCTGTTAAGTCCATACCCTTCACACTCGCGTTCGGGAATGTAATAAATCACGTCCCCGCCTTTTTCGCGCAGATACGAGTACAGCAGCACGGTGGCGGTTACTCCGTCAACGTCATAGTCCCCGTATACCGCTATCATCTCCCGTGCGTTTATGGCGCGCTGAATCCTGTCAACCGCAATATCCATATCAGCGAAAGAAAACGGGTCGTCTTCGATATCGCCGCCGAGAAGAAATTCGGCGGCGCTTTCGGCGTCGGTAATCCCCCGCGTTACCAGCAGCAACGCTAAGAACGGGTCAATCCCGCATTCCTCGGCAAGCTGAGCCGCGACCTCCTTTTGAAGCGGCGGGATAACCCATCGCTTAAACCTCATACCGACACCTCTTTAATAATGCTTGGTTTCCTTATTTTATCATTATTTGCCGCACTATTCAACCAAAAAGTCTGTATCTGCCTCAAAACGCCGGCTTTCAGCCGTTGCCGCAGCAATAAACAGAAAAGGCAGGCGTCCTGCCTGCCCTCACTTTTTTGTTTTTTCTATTCGACAACGGCCTTGATATAAGACTTTTTGCCTTTTCTGACCACCACATAGCCCTTTTCAAAAGCAGCCAGCCCGACGGACTCGTCAATACTTTCCACTTTCCTGTCGTCAACCGAAATCCCGCCCTGCTGGATAAGCCTGCGCGCCTCCGCCTTGGACGGGGCAAGGCCGGTCTTAACCACCAAATCAATCACCGAAACGGCGCCGTCGCAAAAATCGCTTTCAGAAAGGGCGGCGGTCGGCATGTTTTCGCTCACCCTCCCCGCGCTGAATACCGCGCGCGCAGCTTCAAGCGCCTTGTCGGCTTCCTCTTTGCCGTGCACCAGCGAAGTAACCTCATAGGCCAGCCGCTCTTTAACGGTGTTGATTGCGCTGCCGCTTGCCTTTGCAAGTTCATTGATTTCATCGAGCGGCACAAAGGTGAGCAGCTTAAGGCATTTTATCACGTCGGCGTCGTCAACGTTCCTCCAGTACTGGAAGAACTCGTACGGCGCCGTTTTGTTCGGGTCAAGCCAGACCGCGCCCTTTTCGGTCTTGCCCATCTTCTTGCCTTCCGAAGTGGTCAAAAGGTTGAAGGTCATGCCGTAGACTTCCCTGCCGGCCTTCCTGCGGCACAGCTCGACGCCGCCGATAATATTCGACCACTGGTCATCGCCGCCAAGCTGCATGGTACAACCATATTTCTGGTTTAGATAGTAGAAATCGTAGCTTTGCATGAGCATATAGTTAAATTCAAGGAAGGACAGCCCGTGTTCCATCCGCGACTTGTAACATTCAAAGCCCAGCATGCGGTTGACCGAAAAGTGAACGCCCACTTCCCTTAAAAATTCTATATAGTTGAGGTTTAAAAGCCAGTCTGCATTGTTTACCATTATTGCCTTGCCGTCCGAGAAATCAATGAATTTGGACATCTGCTTTTTGAAGCATTCCACATGGTATTCAATAGTCTCTGTGGACAGCATTTTCCTCATCTCGGTCTTTCCGGACGGGTCGCCCACCATCGCGGTACCCCCGCCGAGGAGAACGATAGGCCTGTGCCCGGCGCGCTGCATGTGAGCCATGACCATAAGCTGGACAAAATGCCCCACATGGAGACTGTCGGCAGTCGGGTCAAACCCGATATAGAATGTAACCTGACCGGTTTCAAGCAGCTCTTTTATCCGCTCACTGTCAGTCATCTGGGCAATCATCCCGCGTGCTACAAGCTCATTAAACACACTCATCTTTGACTGATATCCTTTCTGCTTGGATGTATTATTTTTATCAAAAAACCCTCTGCGCTGTGCAGAGGGCGAATATACCGCGGTACCACCTCAATTCGCCGGACAATATCCGGCCTTCGGCGCAAAAACGCCTTGACGCTGTAACGCGCGTAAACGGCACAGCCTACTCGGCAGAACGCTTTTCAGCCTGCGGCTTCGGGATGTATTTCGTATGCCCGGCACGCCGCCTTACACCGGCCGGCGGCTCTCTTTGCTGCGCGGAGCATATTACTTCTTCCCTTCACAGCCTTTTGCGGTATGGGATTGTCGTCAGGTAAATTTAATCACATTTAACGCCGGCTGTCAAGTTAGACATTAGATTAATAAATGTCCGGTGCCTGTAGGCTAATATCTTTCCTATATTGTATTCATCAATCCGCCTTTTGCGATGATGTTCTGAATAAAAGGCGGGAAGGGCTCCGCCTGATATTCTTTGCCGGTGGTAAGGTTTTGGATAACTCCGGTATCAAAGTCAACCCTTATCTGGTCGCCGGCGCTGATGTCCCTCGCAGCTTCATCGCATTCGAGGATTGCAAGCCCGATATTGATTGCGTTGCGGTAAAAAATCCTTGCGAAGGTGGAGGCAATCACGCAGGATATCCCGCTCGCCTTGATGGCAATCGGCGCGTGCTCGCGGGATGAGCCGCAGCCGAAGTTTTTGCCCGCCACAATGATATCTCCCGTCTTTACCCTGTTCACAAAATCACTGTCAATATCCTCCATGCAGTGGGACGCAAGCTCGTCATGGTCTGAGGTGTTGAGATAGCGCGCCGGAATAATCACGTCGGTATCAACATTGTCGCCGTATTTATGGACACTGCCCTGAACAACCATACTAATCACTCTTTCCTGTTATTCTGTTTTATTTTACAGCGACGCAGGGTCGGTGATATAACCGGTTACTGCCGACGCCGCCGCGACATAGGGGCTGGCGAGATAGACCTCGCTGTCCACATGGCCCATCCGCCCCACGAAATTGCGGTTTGTGGTGGAAACCGCCCGCTCTCCCGCGGCCAGTATCCCCATATGCCCGCCGAGGCAGGGCCCGCAAGTCGGAGTGGACACCGCCGCGCCAGCCTCGATAAATATTTCAAACAGCCCCTCGCGCATACTGTCAAGCCAAACCTGCTGCGTGGCGGGGATGATAATGCAGCGCACCCCTTTTGCCACCTTTCTGCCTTTCAGGATTTCGGCGGCAGCCCGCATATCCTCAAGCCTGCCGTTGGTACAGGAGCCTATTACAACCTGGTCAATCTTCACTTGCCCGCCACATTCGTCTATTGTTCTGGTGTTCTCCGGCAGGTGCGGGAACGCGACCGTCGGGCGCAGGGATGAAAGCTCTATTGTGATAACCCGCTCATACTCGGCGTCGGAATCGGCTTCAAACACCCTGACCTCGCGCCTGAACCTGCCGCTGACATATTCGAGGGTTACGCTGTCAACCGGGAAAATGCCGTTTTTTGCACCGGCTTCGATTGCCATATTGGCAATACACAGCCTGTCGTCCATTGAAAGGGAGGCAACCCCGTCCCCCGCAAATTCAAGCGATTTATACAGCGCGCCGTCAACCCCAATCATTCCGATAAGGTGGAGGATTACGTCCTTGCCGGTTACGTATTTTGGCAGCCTGCCCGTCAGCTCCACCTTTATTGCGGACGGCACCTTGAACCACGCTTTGCCGGTCGCCATCGCCGTGGCAAGGTCTGTGGAGCCCACACCGGTCGAAAAAGCCCCCAGCGCCCCGTAAGTACAGGTATGGCTGTCGGCGCCGATGACGCAGTCTCCGGGGCCGACCAGCCCCTGTTCGGGGAGAATTGCGTGCTCCACACCCATCCGGCCGACGTCAAAGTAATTCTCGATATCGTGTTTGCCCGCGAATTCGCGCACCCGTTTTACCTGCTGCGCCGCCTTGATGTCCTTGTTCGGCGTGAAATGGTCCATTACAAGCGCAACCCGCGATTTGTCAAACACACTGCACCCGCCGCAGCGCTCGAACTCGTTTATAGCCACCGGCGCGGTGATGTCGTTACCAAGGCACAAATCCAGACTGGCCTCGATAAGCTGTCCCGCCTTGACATTTGGCAGCCCGGCGTGGGCGGCAAGTATTTTTTGCGTCATTGTCATTCCCATCTTAGATTTCACCTTTCCCTCTGTAAACAAATCTGCGCTAAACCTTGGTTAAAGAGGCTCCACGTTCTCGCTGACCAGCTTGTATTCCATCGACTCTCTGAGAGCCAGCCAGCTCGCCTCGATAACGTCTGTGGAAACCCCGACAGTTGTCCATTCGTTTTTGCCGTCGGTCGAGGTAATCAAAACCCGCACACGCGCGGCCGTACCCTGTTTTGAATTCATCACGCGGACCTTGTAATCAACCAGATGAAATTCGGAAAGGATTGGGTAAAACCCGCTCAGCGCGCTGCGCAGCGCTTTGTCCAGCGCGTTGACAGGCCCGTTGCCCTCGGCCGCCGCGGTCTGCGCCTTGTCCCCGACATGCACTTTTAGGGTGGCGACCGCGCTGTAATCGTTGGTGTTTGGCTTTTCGCCCGTTATGCGGTAATAACCCAGTTCAAAATACGGCCTGATTTTTCCAAGCCGCTTGCGCACCAGCAGCTCAAAGCTGGCGTCCGCGCCCTCGTACTGGTAGCCTTCAAGCTCCATCCGCTTTAACTCTTCTATTATACCATTTAATTCGGGAGATGTCTTGCTGATTTCGGGACAAAAACGACTTATTCTATACAGCACCGCATTTCTGCCGCTGATTTCGCTCATCAGCAGCCGGCGCTCGTTCCCGACCGCTTCGGGCGGCACATGCTCAAACGAGGCGGAATTCTTCAGCACCCCGTCGGCATGCATGCCCGCTTTGTGGGCAAACGCACTGCTGCCCACGTACGGCTCTCCCCCGTACAACCTTACATTCGCGATTTCCGCGATACTTCTTGCAACCGGAGTCAGCAGTTGCATGTTCTCCGCCGGAATACAGCGGTAACCCTGTTTTAACTGCAGGTTTGGAATGATTGTCGAAAGGTTTGCGTTGCCGCTGCGTTCGCCGAAACCGAGGTATGTACCCTGAACATGGACAGCCCCGGCCTCCACCGCCATTATCGAGTTTGCGACCGCCAGCCCGCCGTCGTTATGGACATGAATACCTACCGCTATGTTAAAGCGGGACACCACGGATTTGGTAATATTAAAAACCTCGTTCGGGAAAGCGCCGCCGTTGGTGTCGCAGAGCACCAGTATGTCAGCGCCCGCGACCGCCGCGGCCTCCAGCGATTTAAGCGCAAAATCGGGATTTGCTTTGTACCCGTCAAAAAAGTGTTCGGCGTCAAAAATCACCTTTTTTCCGTGGGATTTGAAGAAACTCACCGTATCGGAAATCATCGCAAAGTTTTCTTCTTCGGTGGTGCGGAGAATATCCCTTACATGCAAATCCCAGCTTTTCCCGAACAGAGCCACCGCCTTTGTGTTCGCGGTCAGAAGGGCCTGAACGTTTTTGTCCTCCTCAACCGGTATCTCCTTCCGCCTTGTGGAGCCGAACGCGACCAGCTCCGCGTTTTTCAGGTTAAGCTCGCCCGCTCGGCGGAAAAACTCCAAATCCTTAGGGTTGGAGCCGGGGTTACCGGCCTCAACATAGGCTACCCCAAGTTCGTCCAGCAGCCTTACAATATTGAGTTTGTCTTCAACCGAAAACGAAATCCCTTCCCCCTGAGCGCCGTCGCGCAGGGTAGAGTCAAAAATCTCTATCCGTTTCAAACCTAACACCGCCTTTGCTCAATCGTCATCATGAATGGTAGAATCGCCGCGCTCAAGGGCGTTAATACCGGTGCGCGCCATCTCAAGGATATCAAACTGTTCAATCTGTTCCATAAACTCGTCAATTTCATGGGTCTGCCCGGTTACTTCAATGGTGATTGTGCTCCCGCCGATGTCCAGCACACGCGCACCGTACGCCTGCACGATTTTAAGCACCGGTATGCGCTCATTCCCGTCCGCGCCAACCTTTACAAGCAGCATTTCGCTGTTTGAACACTCGTCAACCGTCAGCACCTTTACCTTTTTTATGTCCTCCAGCTTCCTCAACTGCCGTATCAACTGGGTAAAGGTCGCCTCGTCCCCGGTCGCGACAATCGTAAGCCGGGAAAACAACGGGTTTCCGGTTTTGCAGGCGACCACAGAATCTATGTTAAAACCGCGCCGGTAGAATAAACCGGACATCCGAAACAAAACGCCCGGATTATTAGCCGCCAGCACCGAAAATATTGCCCTGCTTTCACCCATCAGGTGTCAACCCCTTCCGTCAGTTTGGAGATTAGATTTCTTCAATGATTTCTTCAACGGTGCCGCCCGGCGGTATCATCGGCAGAACATTGGCGTCAGGCGATATCCTGCAGTCAACCACCACGGGGCGGTTTAATTCAAGCGCCGCTTTGATTACCGGCTCGACTTCCGAATTTTTGGAAATCCTCATTCCCGTACAGCCGAACGCTTCCGCGAGCTTAACAAAATCGGTTTTCCTGCGCGGGGCGGTCGCTGAGAAACGGCTGTCGTAAAACACTTTCTGCCATTGCCGCACCATTCCCAGAACGGTATTGTTCATTACAAAAACCGCAATCGGCAAATCATACGAGGCTAAAGTGGTCAGCTCGTTTAAATTCATGTGAAAGCTGCCGTCCCCCGAAACAAGCACCACCCTGCGGTTTTTATGGGCAACCTGCGCGCCGATTGCGGCGCCCATGCCGTACCCCATTGTCCCAAGCCCGCCGGAAGTCAGGAAGGAGCGCGGCTTCCTTATTTCAAAATGCTGGGCAGTCCAAATCTGATGCTGCCCGACGTCGGTCGCCACAATGGTGCCGTCGTCGGTGAGCTTCCGCAAAGTCTGCAGGATATAAAGAGGGTCAGGCATGCCGTTTGGGTCGGATGTGTCGGGATATACGCTGCGGCGAAGTGAGCTTATCCTGTCCACCCATTCGGTGTGCTTTTTGGCCGTTGAGCGTTCGCAAAGCTGCGCCAGAACCTCTTTCAAATCCCCCGCGATACGCACCGTAGCGGTAATGTTTTTATCAAACTCGGCGTGGTCGACATCGATATGTATTATTTTGGCGTTCGGAGCGAATGCGCCCGGTCTGCCCGCAACCCTGTCCGAAAAACGCGCGCCGCAGGTTATCAGCAAATCGCATTCGTGAGCGGCCCTGTTGGCGGCGACGGTGCCGTGCATGCCTATCATCCCCATCCACAGCCTATGCTGCGAGGGGAACCCTCCCAGCCCCATCATGGACGCGCATACCGGTATATCCAGCTTTTCGGCCAGCATGAGCAGCTCTCTGTCCGCGCCGGAGGAAATCACTCCTCCGCCGAAATAAATCAGCGGACGGCTTGAAGTCTCAAGACTTTCAAGCGCCATTTTAATCCGTTCCTGTTTTGGCGGCTGAAACGGCCTTCTGCCGCTCGCCGGCTTTTTTACATACCCGGCTTTTGCGGCGGTTATGTCTTTTGGAATGTCAATCAGCACCGGGCCGGGGCGGCCGCTTTGGGCAATCCTGAACGCTTTGCGCACCGTATCCGCCAGTTCCTCAACATGCTTGACAATAAAATTGTGTTTTGTAATCGGCATTGTAATCCCGGTTATGTCAACTTCCTGGAACGAATCCTTGCCAAGCAGCGGGACCGCGACATTACCGGTAATCACAACAATCGGGACCGAATCCATGTACGCCGTCGCAATCCCTGTTACAAGATTGGTCGCGCCCGGGCCGGACGTCGCCATGCAGACGCCGACCCTGCCGGTCGAGCGGGCATAACCGTCGGCTGCATGCGCCGCCCCCTGCTCGTCAGCGGTAAGTACATGAAAAATCCTGTCGCTGTATTTATACAAAGCGTCGTAAATATTAAGCACCGCGCCTCCGGGGTACCCGAAAACGGTGTCCACGCCCTGTTCAAGCAGGCATTCAATTAATATTTCCGCGCCATTCAACTGCAATGAAATCACGCCTTTCAAACTTAATACTATACTAAAAAACCCTTCGCCTCGGTTAAGAGGCGAAGGGTAATCTCCGCGGTACCACTCTTATTGCCCAAAAAAACGGGCCGCTCTGCGCATCGGGCAACAACTGCCGAATGCCGTCCCTGATAACGGAGGGAAAACGTTCGCACTTACTCCGGGCAAAAACCCGTTTCGGCTGAAAGCTCAGGAGGTGATATTCCCATACCTGCCATAACCGCCTCGCACCAACCGGCGGCTCTCTGAATATCCCAGACATGGTACTTGTCCCCGTCGTCGCCTTTGAGCTGTATTTGCGAGTATTCTACACTATGCAATCAAAGTTTGTCAAGTGCCAAAATCAATTTTTATAAAATTATGTTACCACGCTTCCGAAATCATTTTTTTTATGCAGGCGATTTCAGCGCAGACGCAGAAAAGCTCCATCGAAACCTGCAGTTCGCTAATCGGAGGGAAAGTCGGCGCAATCCGAATATTCCTGTCGCGCGGGTCGTTGCCATAAGGGTAAGTCGCACCTGCCGGTGTCATCTCAACCCCGGCTTCTTTAAGCAGTCTGACTGTTTCCTTAGCACAGCCGTCAAGCAGGTTAACGCTAATAAAATATCCTCCGCGCGGCCTGTTCCACTCGGCAATACCCTTGCCGGCAAGGTTTTTCTCAAGGGTATCGAGCACCGCCTTGAATTTCGGCCTGATGATTGCCGCGTGCAGCTTCATGTGTTTGCACATATTCTGGTAGCTGCCAAAAAATCTGACGTGGCGCAGCATGTTAATCTTATCGTAGCCAATCGTCTGAACCGAAAGCCGGCGCCGGACATCCGCAATCACGTCCGGGCTTGCCGCCATCGCAGCGACCCCCGCGCCGGGAAAACTGATTTTCGAGGTCGATGCGAACATTACCACACGGTTTTCAGTGCCGTTGGCTTCTGACTCGCGGTACAGGTTGAGCAGCGTGTCTCCCGGCTCTTCTAAATGGTGCAGATAATACGCCATATCCCACATTATGCAAAAATCAGGCGCCGCGGCTTTGAGGGCCGCAAGTCTTCTGACCGTCTTCGCAGAATAGGTTATCCCGTCCGGGTTTGAATATATCGGAACGCACCATATCCCTTTGACAAGCGGGTCTGCCGCGTATTTTTCAACCTGCTCCATGTCCGGCCCTTCCGCCGTCATATTAACCGTTATCATTTCGATACCGAAGTATTCGGTGATTTTAAAATGCCTGTCATATCCCGGAGACGGGCAGAGGAATTTTACCCCTTTTTGCCTCGACCACGGCGGGTTGCCTAATATCCCTTTTGAATAAGCCATCGAAATGAAGTCAAACATCAGGTTAAGGCTTGAATTGCCGCCCACAATCACCTGCGACTCATCAACCTCAAAAAAACCTGAAAAAATCTCCTTCATCTCCGGTATCCCGTCGAACAAGCCGTAATTTCGGGTGTCAAACCCGTCTTTTGTGCGGTACCCTTCCCTTAAATTGACGCAGTCAAGCAGTCCCATGGTCAAATCGAGCTGCTCCGGCTCGGGCTTGCCGCGCGACATATCCAGTTTAAGTCCTCGCTGTTTGTATCCCTGATATACCTTTTCAAGTTCAGCTAAACGCGAAGACAGTTTTTCTTTTGTTTCATACTGCAGTGCCGACATGATATGCTGCTCCCCTCATACTGCATTGCTTTTTGAAATTCATAAGCTATTCTATTATATTAAATCGGTTTTTGCAAGTTATTTTTTATCTTCCTGCAATAATTGATGAATTTTAACTGCAATATCAATTAAGACATTTCCAAAAAGCCCTGCAGACGGTCGATAACCAAAGATTTAACAATAACAATCGCAAAGCTAATCAAGACATGCACATCTGTTTGCTTGACAGCATAGAATGGATTATCCGCATCCATACCAATCTGAAAGGGGATGTCCATCTTGCTGTTTGAGCTTATAAAGGCTGTATCCAGCTTTTTTTACATGCTGCTGTACGTCGAAAACACCGGCTCATTCCCAAAACCGTTGCCCCCTGAAGAAGAACGCCGTTGCCTTGAACGCTTTCATCTGCACGGGGACATAAACGCGCGAAACAAGTTGATAGAGCATAACCTCCGACTGGTTGCACATATTATCAAGAAATACTACAGCACCATACGCGAACAGGACGACCTTATTTCAATCGGCACTATCGGATTAATCAAGGCTGTAAACACCTTCGATTATTTAAAAGGCGCTAGGCTTGCAACATACGCGTCAAGGTGTATAGAAAACGAAATCCTGATGCACTTCCGCGCAAGCAAGAAAAAAGCACAAGATGTTAGCTTCTCTGAGCCGATTGACACTGACAAGGATGGGCACCCCCTGACCTTGAGCGACGTAATATCGGAAGAGAGCAACATAATTGACGACATTGATTTGAGATTAAATGCAGAAAAGCTGTATCACTATATCGACGATATACTCGAAGACCGCGAGCGGAAAATAATCGAGTTGCGCTACGGTTTGACAGGCGAACCCCTCACCCAGCGCGAAGTGGCAAAGACTTTGAACATATCCCGCTCGTATGTTTCGCGCATCGAGAAAAAAGCGCTTGAAAAACTCAAAAAGCGCTTTGATTTGGGGGACAAGAAAAAGGCGCAAAATACTGCTTAACATAATAGTTAATTCAAAAGGCAGTCGCAGTATGACATACCCGCATCATTAAAGATACGGGTATGTCAGAAATAAGTATGAGCATTTTTGGGTTCTAATCTTTGCTAAAAAAGTTTTATGGACAATTTCTTTAAGAATTTATAAAAATTTGCTATATGGATATTCCATGCCAAACATGGGGTATTTGGCACCTGCAAGTTCATTGTAAGAGATCAGTTCCCATGGAAGATCTCTTAATCCCCCTAACCCATTTGGACAACCACACACTAATTTAGTAAAATAAAACAAACAGGAGGTTGTCGAAAATGAGATCAAAGCAAAATAGGTTTTCAGCTGAATTTAAAAACCAAATAGTTAAAGAAGTCCAAGAAACAGGTAATGCCACCTTAGTTGCTAGAAAGCATGACCTGGTTGCAGGTACTGTAACTAGATGGGTTAGGGAGTCTAAAGATACCAATAAGAAAAATAACCCCTTAAATCAAAACTATGAAATTGATTCTACTTCATTAGAACAAGAGAATGATCAGCTCAAGAAGATTCTAGGAGAAAAAGACCTAGAAATAGCAATTCTCCGTGACCTGTTTAAAAAACGAACCGACAATAGAAGAAAAAGTAGAAATAGCTAAAAAATGGATTGATGCTGAATACAAGGCTACAGTAGTTCTAAGAATAATTAAGCTAAATAAGTCCACCTATTACTACAACATAAATAAGCCAGATACAACACAAGATAGACCAAGAAATAAAGGTGGAAGACCAATACCGGGCTATTCTTTTGATATTAATAATAATAGAGTTTGTGATGATGAAATTAAAGGAAGAATACTTGAAATCATTGAAACAGAAGGAGATTTCTATGGATGCTATAAAATCACAGTAACTCTAAGAAGAAAATATAACCTTGTAATCAATAAAAAGAAGGTTTATAGGCTATGCAAAGAATTAGACATCCTAAGACCCCAAAGAAAGATAAAACCAAAGCATCCGAGGAAAATAGCAATAAACAGAGAAATAACTTCATCCAATGCCCTATGGGAAGTAGACGTTAAATACGGTTATATCCAAGGGGAAGATAGATTCTTTTATGTATTATCCTACTTAGATGTCTACGACAGAAACATAATAGATTACCATATGGGGCTTAGCTGTAAAGCAAGTGATGCAGCTATTACCCTGAAAAGAGCAATGCTAAAAAGAAACCTTCACAACAAAGAAAATAACCTAGTAATTAGATCTGATAATGGTCCACAATTTAAAAGTTTTCATTTTCACAATACATGCCTAGAATTAAAACTAGAGCACGAGAGAATACCCAATGCCACACCCAACAAAAATGCGCATATAGAGTCATTTCATAGGATATTAGAAGATGAATGTCTATCAAGACATGAATTTGAAAGCTTTGCCCATGCATACAAGGAAGTTGCAGAATTTATGAGAAAATATAATAATTTAAGAATCCATGGT
>LSQX01062070.1_pt1 | contig 67117 bp, 56 predicted proteins | sample 654561 | NCBI WGS metagenome assembly LSQX01 (sample SAMN04489861, study PRJNA283612) | anaerobic digester metagenome | isolation source: 4 biogas reactors fed with cattle manure at either 37C or 55C with and... | place: Denmark: Kongens Lyngby | collected 2014
GTTTCTCTTCATCAAATTCTGTCCGGTCGATTCGCCAAGGCTCTGTTATTCCTATTGATTGGGCAAACATACTTTCATAATTTTCAAATCCTTGCATCTTTCATCACCGAGAAAATTATACCACTTTCACGGAGTTAGGAAAAGAGCCAGCCTTAAGCCGCGTTCCCCAAAAGCCTTTGGCGCGGCGCTGCCGAAAGCCTTGGCGCGGCGTTTTCGGCGGCGCGTCAAAAGCGGAATGTGCCACGCGCCGAAAAAAGCCGCGCGAAAGTAAATCTTGCTTTTTTAAAAGACTTATTATATAATTTTATAAACTTGTTAAGTGTGTTAAAGCGCATTGAAGGTGGTGTGATTATGCGTGTTGTCGTCGTCGGCGGAGGCGCCGCGGGCTTGACAGCCGCCGGAACAGCGGCAGCAAACGGGCATGACGTCACACTTTTTGAGCGAAACAGCAGGCCTGCGCGCAAACTGCTTTTGACCGGCAAGGGGCGCTGCAACGTCACAAACAACCAACATGATTTAGATAATCTTATTGCGGCTGTGCCCGTCAACGGACGCTTTCTTTACGGAGCTTTTTCACGCCTTATGCCGTCCGGCACGATTGACTTTTTTGAATCCCTTGGTGTCCCTCTAAAGGTTGAGCGCGGCGGCAGAGTTTTTCCCGTTTCTGATTCGTCAAGGGACATTGCAGACGCTCTTGTGAAATTTGCCGCGTCAAACGGCGTGAAAACAGTCTTTGAAAGAGTTAAAGAGCTTGTGACCGAAGACGGCGCCGTGAGCGGTGTCAAGACATTTGAGGGCACGTCGACCGCCGCCGACAAAGTTATAATAGCCACGGGCGGCTTGTCATATCCGCAAACCGGCTCGACAGGCGACGGTTACGACATCGCGCGTTCCGCCGGGCATAAGATTGTGTCACCAAAGCCGTCGCTCGTTCCGCTTTGCGCCCATGAAGGATTTTGCTCTCAGCTTATGGGACTTTCCCTTAAAAACATCTCGATAAAAGTTATTGACACTGACAAAAACTCCGTGATATACAATGATTTTGGCGAGCTTATTTTTACTCATTTCGGACTTTCGGGCCCTGTTATATTAAGCGCCAGCTCCCACATGAGGGAGATGCGCCGTAAAAAATATGTCATTTCAATAGATTTAAAGCCGGCGCTTTCAATCGAACGGCTTGACGCGCGTATCCTGCGCGATTTTTCCGAAAATCTTAACAAAAACTTTATCAACGCGCTTAACGGACTTCTCCCGAAAAAGCTTGTCCCTGTCGTCGTGAAGCTGTCGGGTATCGGAGCTTCTCAAAAAACAAACCAGATAACAAAGGAGCAGCGCGGGCGGCTCGCGGCGCTTTTGAAGGATTTCAGAGTGACAATAACAGATTTCCGCCCGATTGACGAGGCCGTCATCACCTCCGGCGGCATAGACGTTTCGGAGATTGACCCAAAAACAATGGAGTCAAAGCTCATGCGCGGCTTGTTTTTTGCCGGCGAGGTCATAGACGTCGACGCCTTCACCGGCGGATATAATCTGCAAATCGCTTTTTCAACCGGCAGCCTTGCAGGCATGTCTGTATAATAACATCCGAAAGGAAGTTTTTGATGACCGATATTATAAACATCGCGATTGACGGTCCCGCGGGGGCCGGCAAAAGCACTATTTCCCGCAGGGCGGCGGAACATTTCGGTTTTATTTATGTCGATACAGGCGCTTTATACCGCGCGGTCGGCATAAACGCGCTAAGGCTCGGGCTTGACACGAGCAATCACGACTTTGTCGGCGGCACGCTTGACGGCTTAGAGGTTTCATTAAGGTTTGTCGGCGGTGCGCAGAGGGTTTACCTTTTTGACGAGGATGTTTCAGAGGAGATAAGAACTCCGAAAGCATCGATGGCGGCGTCCGACGTTTCCGCCATTCCGTCTGTCAGGGAGTTTCTTTTTGACCTGCAAAGGGACATAGCCGCAAAAAATAATTGCGTTATGGACGGCAGAGATATCGGAACGGTCGTTTTGCCCGAAGCTGATGTAAAGATATTTTTAACCGCGTCGCCCGAAAGACGCGCCGAAAGAAGATGCGCCGAGCTATCTGAAAAAGGAATCAAGCAGGACTTTGAAAAGGTGCTTGCGGAAATGATTCAAAGGGATTACAACGACTCACACAGAGAAATCGCGCCGCTTAAGGCTGCGGACGACGCCATACTTGTCGACACCACCGACATGAGCCTTGAGCAGTCGCTGGACGCTGTTATTTCAATTATAAAGGAGAAAATTGCGCATGAAGGCATTTGATTACAGCAATGTAAAAAATCACAGAACATATGACGTCCTGATGCCCATAGCCAGGGTTGCGAGCGCGGCGGCGGCGAGACCAAAGTGCGTCGGCGCTGAAAATATACCAAAATCGGGCGGCTTTATTCTTGCGTGCAACCATATAACCGCTTTTGACCCCATTCACATCGCCTCACATTTTCCGCTGCCGATTCATTTCATCGGTAAAGAGGAGCTGTTCGCCTCCGCTTTTGTCGGGTGGTTTTTAACAAAGCTTAACGCCTTCCCCGTGACAAGAGGGAGTTTTGACAAATCGTCTGTGGAATACGCTATCAAGCTTGTCAAAGAGGGTTATGTCCTCGGGATTTTCCCGGAAGGCACGCGCTCAAAGGATTTTAAGCCGTCACGCGCCAAGTCCGGCGTCGCGCTCATTGCAAAGGCGGCGCGCGCCGATGTGCTTCCCGCGTCCATATACACTTCTGACAACGCCAAATTCGGCTCAAAGCTGACGATTCGGTTCGGCAAGCCGATAAAGTTTGAGGAGCTGGGGTTTTCTGACGACGGTCATTCCTCAAAAGAGTTACGGGAAGCTTCAAGGCTTATTATGGAGAGGATTGTTGAGCTTTGGGAAAAAGGGCACGAATAAATCTTGCAAAAACGGCCGGGTTTTGCTTCGGCGTCGACAGGGCTGTCACATTGACCTACAAGCTGCTTGATGAGGGCAAAAGTGTCTGCACCTTAGGCCCGCTGATACACAATCCGCAGGCAGTGTCGGAGCTTGAGGCAAGAGGCGCCGCGGTCATCGGCGAGCCTTCAGAAGCGCCTCACGGCGCCACTGTTATAATACGCACACACGGAGTCGCGGAGTCTGTTTTATCAGAGCTTGACGAGCTGCGCGCGCCATATCTTGACGCCACCTGCCCTTTTGTTAAAAAGATACATTCAATTGTTTTGGGCGCTCCGAACGACGCCGCCGTTTTTATTGCCGGCGACAAAAATCACCCTGAAGTCCGCGGAATCAGGGGGCATTGCCCTGTCGAGTCTGTTGTTTTCTCAGGGGCGGAAGAGCTTCAAAAGCTGCTTGACGGCAGGCCTGAATATTCAAACAAACCTTTATTTTTTGTCGCACAGACCACTTTCAGCATAAAAGAATGGGAAAATTGCACGAAAATAATAAAAAAGCACTGTACAAACGCAAAAGTTTTTGATACAATATGTAATGCAACTCATGAACGTCAAAGCGAGGCTATCAAAATTTCACGCCTTTCGGACGTTATGATTATAATCGGAGGCAGGCACAGCTCAAACACGGTAAAGCTGAAATCCGTTTGCGAGAGCAACTGCCCCACATACCTTATTGAGCAGGCTGACGAACTACGCTCTGTCGATTTTTCAGGCTGTTATGATATTGGTGTAACCGCGGGCGCTTCCACTCCCGACGGTATTATAAAGGAGGTTCTGAAAACCATGTCCGAGATTTTAGAAGAAAACACAGTCGAGCAGGAAATGGCTGCTGAAAACGCAGTTGCAGAGGAGGTGGAAGTAACGACCGAAACTGCTGACGCTCCGGCTGATGAGATGGATTTCTCGGAGGCGCTTGAGGAATCGCTCAAGAGTATGAGTACCGACCAGTATGTCAAAGGCGTTGTCATGGGATTTTCCCCAACTGAAATACAGGTTGACATCGGAAGGAAGCACGCGGGATTTGTGCCGATCGACGAATACAGCGGCGATCCGGCGGCCGATCCGTCAAAGGAGCTTAAAGTCGGCGACGTAATTAACCTTATTATCATGAAGACGAACGACGCGGAAGGCACCGTGATGCTCTCGAAGCGCCGCTGCGACGCCGCTCAGGCGTGGCTCGACATAATTGACGGCGAAAGCGACGGCAGAGTTTTTGAAGGCGTCGTCACAGAGGTCATAAGGGGCGGCTTGCTTGCCGTGACAAACGGCGCCAAGGTGTTCATTCCCGCCTCACACGCGACAGAGTCCCGCAACCAGCCGCTGGACGAGCTTTTGAACACAAACATCAAGTTCCGCATCATTGAGGTCAACAGGCAGCGCAGACGCGCCGTCGGCTCTATAAGGGCCATTCTTAGAGAGGAACGCAAGCAAAAAGCTGAGGAGTTTTGGGTGCGTGCCGCCGCCGGCCAGGTATATCAAGGCAAGGTTAAGTCACTGACCGCTTACGGCGCGTTTGTCGATATTGGCGGCGTCGACGGCATGGTTCACATATCCGAGCTTTCATGGAAGCGCATAAAGCATCCGTCCGACGTCCTCAACATTGGCGACGAAGTCGAGGTCTACATAAAGGCGCTTGACGACGAAAAAAGAAAGATATCCCTCGGCTATAAAAAGGCGGAGGACAACCCCTGGGAGATTTTGCGCAGGGATTACCCCGTTGAGAGCGTCATCGAAGCGGAAATTGTCGGCATGACGACGTTCGGCGCTTTTGCAAGAATAATTCCCGGGATAGACGGTCTTATCCACATCTCGCAAATCGCGAACAGGCACATCGAAAAACCTCAAGACGCTCTCAAAATCGGCGAAAAGGTCACTGTTAAAATTACGGCGATTGATTTTGATAAAAAGCGCGTAAGTTTGTCAATCCGCGCGCTGCTTGACCCAATGGAAAAAGACGAGTTCGAAGAGGAAGAGGCTCCCGCGGCGGAAGAGGCTCCCGCGGAGGAAGAGGTTCCCGCAGAGGAAGAGGCTCCCGCAGAGGAAGCGGCTCCCGCGGAGGAAGCGACTCCCGCAGAGGAAGCGGCTCCGGCGGAGGGCGAGGCTCCCGCGGAGGAAACTGCCGAATAACCCTTTTAACCACAAAAAGAAACGCCGGACAAGCAGTGCGGCGTTTCTTTTTAAATTAAGAAAGCGGTTTTTTAATCCTGTTAAATTAAGGGAGCGATTTGTTAATCCGACATCCTGTTTCCGACACAGACGCAATCAAGCTGCCGTTTTCATCGGTGACATCAATAATAAACGAACAGGCCGCTTTGCCCGCCTTAATGCATTTTGCCTGTGCCGTCAGTTTTTTGCAAAATGCGGGACGGAGAAATGTTATCTGACACGTCATCGCCACTGTCATCGGGTTATCCATGTTGGACGCCACCGCAAATGTAAAGTCGGCAAGCGTGAAAATTGCGCCGCCCATCACGGCATTTGACGCGTTCAGGTGGCGGGTTTCGATGTTCATTGAGCATTTTGCGTAGTTTATGCCGACGTCCTCGATAACTATCCCCGCCGCATCCGTGGCAAAACGATCGGCGGAAAAAATCTTTTTTGCCTTCTCAAGGTAATCCACGCAGACACCCCCTGTCAAAATCAGTATAACGGAGCTGAAAATGAAAACACTTTATATATCCGACCTCGACGGAACACTTTTAAACAAAAATGCCATGATATCGGACTATTCAAAATCTGAAATACGGCGCATGGTTGACGGCGGCGCGTTTTTCAGCGTCGCGACAGCAAGGACATCCGCAACGGTGCTTAGAATGATGCGGGACGTGCCGCTTAATGTGCCCGTCGTGCTGATGAACGGCGTGTGCGTATATGACACTTTAAGCTCACGCTATATAAAAATCGACATGATGGGCGGCGAAACGAAAAAGGCGGCGCAGGCAATCCTTGCAAGTCACAACCTTTTCGGGTTTTGGTATTCGCTGAAAAAAGACGAGCTGTCAACCTTTTTTGTAAAAGCGGGTTCGGCTGCCGCCGAGGATTTTATAAAAGAACGCGAAAAGTATGGTAAAAAGTTTATAAAGATGAAAAGCTTTGACGAATGCCTTGACGAGCCGCTTGTATATTATTCCATATGTGCAGAAAAGGAGGTAATAGAGGCGGCCGCCCGCGACCTCAAGACAGTCAAAGGCTTGCGCGTTGAATTTTATCCTGACACTTATCTTGAAAACCACTTATACCTTGAGCTGTGTTCCGCTAATGCCTCAAAGCGCAGTGCCGTAAACTTCCTTCGCGACAAATACGGCTTTGAAAGGATTGTCTCTTTCGGCGACAACCTCAACGATCTGCCGATGTTTGAGGCGAGCGATGAAAGCTGTGCCATGTCAAACGCCATGCCTGAAGTGAAATCAAGGGCAACGCGCGTCATCGGCTCCAACGATGACGACGGCGTCGTAAAATGGATGAGCCGCGACATCGTCGGCTTATAAAGACACGCCCGAAAGGAGCTTTGTTAATTATGAAAACAACTTTTAAATTTTTAGCCGCCTTTGCTGTTATCTTTTCGCTTGTTTTTTGCGGCGGCTGCCTTGATTTTCTCAAGGGAAGCACAAAAGTTTTAGATAAAAACCCGATAGAAAACCTCATGGCGTCATATGAGGAACTGTATCCTCAATGGAAATCCGACGACGCGGTCAAAAAAGTCGCCAGAGCGCAGATTGTTTCAAAAACAGGCGACAACCTTTATTTTGTAAAAGTGCGTGTCGTAAACGACTCGCCCGACAGCGACTTGACTGTTTTCGGCTATGGATATGTCACGGCAGAGCCTGTTTCTGAAAACACAAAAAAGCTCATATTCTTTAATGTTGAGAAAAATGTCGCCAACTCAACTTACAAATCTGTCATCCAAAAGAAAGGGTACTGCACCGACATACAATATGAAGTCCAAGAGCCGACTGCGAAGGTGACTCCCGACACAATTATTTTTATATTTTTCTCGGTCAACGACAATTATTATGCGGGCGGCGCAACAATCAACGACGACTTTACTTATTGGGAAATCGAGAACCATGATTCAAAGGATTGATTTTACCGTTTCCATCACATAGTCGCCAAATTCTCCGCATTCGCATCCGTCGCTCCTGCCGGTTATCACAAGCTTTTTTTCTTCAAACATGCATATGTCGAGCGCTCTCTCAAGGCGCTCGGCTTCTTTTTGCCTGCCTATGTGTGAAAGGAGCATTACAGTCGCCCTAAGCATCGAACACGGGTCGGCATATTTGCCTCTTCCCTCGCGTATCATGCGCGGCGCCGAGCCGTGAATTGCTTCAAACATGGCATAGCGCTTGCCTATGTTGGCGCTCCCGGCAGTGCCGACTCCGCCTTGAAACTCCGCCGCCTCATCTGTGATGATGTCGCCGTAAAGGTTTGGCAAAACAAACACCTTGAAATCCCTGCGGCGTTTTTGGTCGATGAGCTTCGCCGTCATGATGTCTATATACCACTCGTCAGTAACAATATCAGGATATTCGGAGCCGATTTCCTTGCAAATACGCAGGAATTTGCCGTCGGTCGTCTTTATTACGTTAGCTTTTGTGACGATGGACACTTTGCCCTTGCTGTTTCTTCGCGCATAGTCGTAAGCAAGGCTTGCAATCCTTCGCGTCCCCTCTGTCGTGGTCACCACAAAGTCCACAGCCAAGTCGTCTGTTACATTGATGCCTTTCGAGCCGACGGCATAAGCGCCTTCGGTGTTTTCACGGAAAAATGTCCAGTCTATGCCCTCGGACGGCACCTTTACGGGGCGCAGATTTGCAAAAAGGTCAAGCGCTTTTCGCATTGCCACATTGGCGCTTTCTATGTTGGGCCACGGGTCGCCCGCCTGCGGCGTCGTGGTCGGACCTTTAAGTATTACATGGCAAGCTTTGATTTCCTCAAGCACGTCGTTCGGAATTGCCGTGTTAGCCGCCGCGCGGTTTTCAATTGTCAGTCCGTCTATGAATCGGAACTCTACCCTGCCCGCCGCGGTGTCGTCGCCGAGCATATACTTGAGCACGCGGGCGGCCTCCTTTGTGATGATGGGTCCTATCCCGTCGCCGCCGCAGACTCCGACGATTATTTTGTCAAGCTTTGAATAATCAATAAATCCGCCTTGCTGTTTTATCTCATCTGAACGGTCGCTTTGCTCCTTTATAAGCAGCTCAAAGCTTTTAACAGCGTTCTTGATTTCAATTTCAGTCATTTAAATGCTCCTTAATTCTTCTTGATTTTTCTTGATTCTTTTATCGCTTCCTAATGCTTTTTCCTCGTATAATTTAAAAGTCCGCCTTCAAGTATGATTGCGCGCTGTCGATCCGAAAGCTCACAGTTGAGACGGTATTCCTCATTTTTGTCAATATTCTTCAAGACAATGGCGTGGTTGTTTTTTATCTTTTCGCGTATCCCTTCAAGGCAAAGCATATCGCCCCGTGAAATCTTATCGTATTCTTCGGGCACTGCAAATGTCAGCGGAACAATGCCGACATTTACAAGGTTGGCGCAATGAATGCGCGCAAATGACTTTGTTATAATCGCCTTGACGCCAAGATAAAGCGGGACAAGAGCCGCATGCTCGCGTGAGCTGCCCTGACCGTAGTTTGCGCCGCCGATTATTATGCCTGATTTTTCACGCACACAGTTTTCGGCAAAATTTTCGTCGCACGCGCGGAAACAAAACTTTGAAAGATACGGAATGTTTGAACGATATGGCAAAATCTCTGCACCGGCGGGCATTATGTGGTCTGTCGTGATGTTGTCGCCGACTTTTAAGACGGTCTTTGCGCATATATTCTCGCCAAGCTTTTGTGTGACGGGCAGCGGCTTAATATTAGGTCCGTATTTAATCTCGACTTCATCCGACTCGCTATCCGGTGCCGGAGGCTCGATAAGGTTGTCGTTGATTATAAAATCCTTCGGCATTTTTACGCTTATTTCAAAATCGCAGGTCGTCGGGTCAGTCAAAACGCCGGCAATAGCTGAAACAGCGGCTGTTTCCGGACTGACAAGATAAATTTCGGCGTCAGCCGTGCCGCTCCTGCCCTCAAAATTTCTGTTAAAGGTGCGCAGCGAAACTCCTTTGGAGTTCGGGGACTGACCCATACCGATGCACGGACCGCAGGCCGCCTCAAGAATCCTCGCTCCGGCGCTTATCATGTCGGAAAGCGCGCCGTTTTGCGCAAGCATATTTAAAACCTGCATTGAGCCGGGCGCAATCACAAGACTGACGTCGGGGTGAGCCTTCTGACCCTTTAGAATCTTCGCAGCCTTCAGCATGTCCATCAGTGACGAGTTTGTGCATGAGCCGATGCAAACCTGGTCTATTTTTATGTTTCCGATGTCGCTCACCGCCCTCACGTTGTCGGGCATATGCGGCATCGCCGCAAGCGGCTTGAGCAAAGACAAATCTAAGTCGATTGTCTTGTCATAGACCGCGTCGCAATCCGGCAAAAGCTCAACCCAGTCCTCTTCCCTGCCCTGCGCCCTTAAAAACTCTTTTGTTGTTTCATCGGACGGGAAAACAGACGTTGTGGCGCCGAGCTCCGCTCCCATATTTGTGATTGTCGCTCTCTCGGGAACAGATAATGTCGCGGCGCCCTCGCCGCCGTATTCGATTATCTTCCCGACTCCGCCTTTGACCGAAAGGATTTCCAAAACCTTGAGGATGATATCCTTTGCGCTGACAAAGGGGCGCAGCTTGCCCTTTAAATTGACAAAGATAATTTGCGGCATTGGTATGTGATACGCTCCGCCGCCCATCGCGACTGCCACATCAAGACCGCCCGCGCCGATTGCAAGCATTCCGATTCCGCCCCCTGTCGGTGTGTGGCTGTCAGAACCGATAAGTGTTTTGCCCGGCGCTCCAAAGCGCTCAAGGTGAACCTGATGGCAAATGCCGTTTCCGGGGCGCGAAAACATGACGCCTCGTTTTTTGGCGCAGCTTGCTATAAATCTGTGGTCGTCGGCGTTTTCAAATCCCGTTTGAAGCGTGTTATGGTCTATGTAAGCAACTGAAAGCTCTGTTTTCACTCTCGGCACGCCCATCGCCTCAAACTCAAGATAAGCCATTGTCCCGGTGGCGTCCTGCGTAAGCGTCTGATCTATCTTAATGCCGACTTCGCTGCCCGGCGTCATATCCCCCGAAATCAAGTGACTTTTTATAAGCTTTTGCGCCAGTGTGTATCCCATGTTTTCTCTCCCCCATTTGAAATCCTTCATCATATAATTTTATATTTTTTGCGCCTGTTTGTCAATTGTCCGCAAATATTAAACGCTAAAAGTTTTGCGCAAAGACTAAACACCGAAAGTTTAAACAATTTAAACAAAATAATATGCCTCTCGCTCCGACCTGCTTTGTGCGCAAAGATGCGGTTTTGCAAAAATAAGTCAAGGCGCCCCTCGGGGCGCCTTGTGTCTGATAATGGCTATATGTACTTGATGAAGTTTTGATACAAGTTTTCGAGCATCTCCTGAAACTCGTTTCCGCCCATTATATCTGAATCAAATCCGGCTTCTCCGGTTATATCCTCGGGCTCTTGGTTGGTCGGCGCTTCAGTCCCGCCGCTTCCCGTTGAGGACTCGGACGAGGGCTCTTCACCACCTTGATTTCCGCCGGCAGCGGACAAGGTAATGATGTCCTCAATCTCAAAGCAGTCAATTTCCATTGACGGCTTTATATATTTGTCTCTCAATGCGACCAACTCCCTAAATTTCCGGAATATATGTTAGCGTTATAAATGCGGTAAATCAGAAAAGTGATGTTCCGGGCAGGCGGCAGACCGACTGCCCGGATGGTGTGTCAGTTGAAATCCACCACTGTGACGACGGACAAATCCTCGTGGTCGTCAAGTTCGCCCGGAGCCGAGCTTGTGATTACGTCCTCAATTTCGAATTTCTCAACATCAAGAACAGGCTTTTGGTATTTCATAATAGTTGTTAGCTCCTTTCTTGAAATATTTATATTTCAACAAAAACTACGTATATTTTTGTTGAGATATCATAAAATCATCCCCCGAAGGGGTCTTCCACATCGTCGCCCATAAATCCGCCCTCGTCATAGTAGTTGACGACATAAAAGTTGCTGTAGATGGTTTCGTAATTGCCATCTTTATCTTTAAGGACGGCGTAAGCGCGGAAATAAAGCACGGGATAAACAGTGACCATCTGTTCACCCACCATTATCTGAGTCGACCAGTTCGTCTTTGTGACGGCGTATGTGCCGGCGTTATGCGTGTCGGTTGACGTTCTTTTTATTATTTCGGGGTTTGACTCGTCGATTATAAAGTCGTCGTCGCTTCGCGCTATTAAAGCGTTCGTTGTGAACAAAATGCCCTGCTGAATCACAGAGTAATCGGCGGAAATGCTCCTCTCGGCATAGACTGTCACACAGTTGTTGTTAAAGTCCGGATTGTCTCCCGCCATGCGAATGACTTTGCCGTCGCCGCCGTTCTCACCGTAAATCGCCGTTATGTCCCTGCTTTGCGTAATTACAAAGGTGTATGTCGGGTAATAGCTGACAATATCGTTTGTGAACTCTTCCTCGTCGATTATCGCCCAGTAAGAAAAGCTTTCGCCGTCAAATTCGGCAGGCGCGGTGATTGTCGCGCGGTCGCAGTATTCGTATGTGTTTGACGACATCATTTCGCCGCCTATGCCTTTAAATGTCCTTATTGTGTATGTTTCGGCCTTTTTCTCAAATGTGGGATAAACAAGGAGATTGCTCTCTGAAACGGCGATTTCCTCAATTGAATGAGTCCAGCCGCCCGTCCACTCGTATCCGTCCCTCACCGGAGCATAATCGACATGGCTGACAGCCTCGCCCAGCTCCTGCTCCATGCCGCGTATGATGTTGTTCGTGGTGTTGAGATATGTGACATAGTGCCAGCCGGCGCGTGTCTCATAAAACACCGCCTGAAGCTTGAGATATGTGGCGGCTGTGAAGGTGTAGCTCGCGTTAAAGCTGATTATACGCTCGTTTTCGAGGTTTACCCAGTAAAGGAAAACGCAGCCTTGAAGCGGCGACGCCTCCAAAGTGACCTCTGTGCCTATGTCCACCGTAACAGAACCGCTTGTGCTGACGACAAGCAAATCGCCGTCATAGCTCACCTGACCGGCAGGAGAACAGCTAAGGTGTATTGTGCGTGACGAATCGGCAAAAACCGTGAAAAAAGCAGATATAGACAGCGCTGTCATTGTCGCTGTTAATATAACAGAAAGAAGTTTTGTGAATGCTTTTTTCAACTATTTACCCCCCCGATTCATAAAGAAAAAAGTCAAAACACCCGTCTTTATGGCAAGTTATACTTTTTACTCAAAGAAATTATATCATAGCAATTGTGAGTTGTCAACAGCTTTTTTTATTAATTTTTATTAAATTATCACTTTTTCCTGTTAAACACTTTTCCTTTTGAAGAACATCGTTTCTTTGCCTTAAAGAAACATTAAAAAAATGTGAATCCTCACATTTTGAGCTTGTTTATAAATAAGCCGCAAGAGCCCCTATGCCCTCAACGGCAATTGAGGACTTGAGCCGGGATGCGTCGTATTGCTCCGGCGACGTCACGCCGCTGAAAACAAGCGCGGACGGTATCTTGTGGTTTACGGCTATCGCTATGTCTGTTTCAAGCCTGTCCCCGACAAACGCCAGCTCGTCCCTGCCGCAGTTAAGCATACCGGTTATGTAATCGACTGTCTCTGTCATCGGTTTTCCGACGACTTTCGGGCGCTTGCCTGTGGATGCCGCGAAAAGCTCTATCATTGAGCCGACATCAGGCATGAATCCGCCTTGAACGGGACAGTTGACATCCGGGTGTGTCGCGATAAACGCGGCGCCGTCGGAGATAAAGTTTGCCGCCTTTTTTATCCTCTCATATGTCAATTCCGTGTCAAAGCCGAGCACCACCGCGTCGGGGCTGTCCGCCGTGAGCCTTATCCCCCGCGCCGTAAAGCAGTCGTACAGCTCCCTGTTTCCGAGAAGATACACGCTTTTTCCCGCAAAATTCCTGTCAAGGTACTCCGCCGCGACGTGCGACGAAATCACTATTTTGTTCTCCGGCGCCGCAAAGCCCATCGCGGCAAGCTTTTTGCGGCAGCTTTCGACACTGTGCGAAGAATTGTTTGTGAAAAACAGATAATCCCTGCCTGTCGCGGACAGTTTTTCAATAAAACTCAGCGCGCCGGGCAGCAGCTTGTCTCCGAGGTAAAAGGTGCCGTCCATGTCTATAACAAAATATCTTGTTTTTTTTAATATATCCTTTTCCGCTTTCACAGCCGCCGTCCCTCCGTTAAACCGCAAACAGATTGCCTTTTATTAAATATATCACAAACTTCGATGTCTTTTATTCTTTTTCGCAAAAGGCATCATTCTTTTATAAAATCATATGAGAATCTTTTCTTTGCGGTCGGCGGTTGCCGCTTTAAAACTTCCAATCTGTGCTGTTGATTTTTTTGAATTCACGGAATTTCTCTTTTTTGTTTCGTGCGCCTGTTTAACTTTTTTCAAAATAGTTTCTTTAATTTCCGCAATATTTTTTTAATTTCCGCTTGGGCATTGACATTTAGATTTGTTAGTTTTATTATATGTGTTTACCTGGAACATCTATATTTCCCGCTATGATAAGGAGCTTTACTTTATGACAATGGAACAAATTCTTGTCGCGATTACTTTTGTCGGTTCCGTAATTGCTCTCATTTTTGCCGCGTTGACAGCAAAGAAAATCTTGGGACTCTCCGAGGGCAACGAAACAATGCGAAAAATCTCCGCGTCAATCAGAGTCGGCGCCAATGCCTTTCTCAAGCGCCAATACTCAATAGTCGTCATATTTTTCGGAATAATGTTCGTTGTGCTTTTTGCAATGGCTGCCGCGGGGTTTCTCACATATTTTGTGCCGTTCGCGTTCATCACAGGCGGATTTTTTTCTGCCTTGTCAGGATTTATCGGCATGGCTGTGGCGACAAGATCCAACGCAAGGACGGCAAACGCCTGTATCGAAAGCCTTAACAAGGGGCTGAGGTGCGCTTTTTCCGCCGGTTCCGTGATGGGTTTTACAGTTGTCGGGCTGGGACTGCTCGATATTTCTGTCTGGTTTTTCCTGCTTAATTTTGTTTTTAAGCTCCCTATTGAGGATGTCACCGCCGCCATGCTGACATTCAGCATGGGCGCTTCTTCAATGGCGCTTTTTGCACGTGTCGGCGGCGGAATATTCACTAAAGCTGCTGATGTGGGAGCTGATCTTGTCGGCAAAATTGAAGTCGGCATCCCTGAGGACGACCCGAGAAATCCGGCTGTTATTTCCGACAATGTGGGAGACAATGTGGGAGACGTCGCCGGAATGGGTGCCGATCTTTATGAGTCATATGTCGGCTCTATAATCTCATCGTCGGCTCTTGGAGTCGTCGCCTTTAATTCCGTCGCGGGTGTCAGCGGCATCAGAGCGGTGGCAATACCGATGGCAATGGCGGCAATAGGCATAATTGCCTCGATAATTGGCTCCTGCTTTGTCAAAACAGGCGAAAGCACAGATCAAAAAGCCCTTTTGAAGGCGCTTCGCAAGGGTGTAAACCTCAGCGCAGTCCTTATTGCGATAACGGCATACCCGCTTGTCAGGATTGTTTTGGGCGGTGACTTTACGGGAATTTATTTTTCCATTCTTTCCGGTCTTGCGGCGGGTGTTCTCATAGGGCTGTCCACGGAATATTTCACTTCCGACACATACAAACCGACTAAAAAGCTGTCCGAGTCCGCGGCGACCGGCCCTGCTACTATCATAATAAGCGGCTTTGGGCTTGGTTTGCTTTCAACGGCTTTCCCCATAGTGATTGTCGCCGCCTGCATAATCGCCGCTTATGGATTCGCGGGCGGATTTCAAAGCCCGGAGCTTGGTCTTTACGGCATTGCGATTGCCGCCGTCGGGATGCTTTCCACCCTCGGCGTCACTCTTGCGACAGACGCCTACGGCCCCGTCGCCGACAATGCCGGCGGCATAGCGCAGATGTCGGGGCTTGACCCCGACATACGCCGCAGAACGGACGCGCTCGATTCCTTGGGCAACACGACAGCCGCCACGGGGAAGGGCTTCGCGATAGGCTCGGCCGCCCTTACGTCGCTTGCGCTGATAGCTTCATATGTCGAGAGAGTTGAAATTGTCGGCAGCGGAAAATATGCTCTTGATATAAGCTTGATGAACCCTGCCGTGCTGTCAGGTCTTTTTATAGGCGCTTGCTTGCCGTTTGTTTTTGCCGCGCTCACAATAAAGTCAGTCGGCAAGGCGGCGCAAAGCATCGTTGTGGAGGTCAGGCGCCAGTTCGCGCAGATCACAGGGCTTATGGAGGGGAAAAGCGACCCCGATTATGCCGCGTGCGTTGACCTTTGCACAAAAACGAGCCTACGCGAAATGATTTTGCCGACACTTGTCGCAATTGTCACGCCGATTGTCACAGGTCTTATTCTCGGCTGCAACGGCGTCGTGGGAATGCTTGCGGGAGCGACCGCAAGCGGATTTTTGCTGGCCGTGTTTATGTCAAATGCCGGCGGCGCATGGGATAACGCAAAAAAGTTTATCGAAAGCGGCAACGGCGGAGGCAAAGGCAGCGACGCTCATAAAGCGGCGGTAGTCGGCGACACAGTCGGCGATCCTTTTAAGGACACGGCGGGCCCGTCGATAAATATACTTATCAAGCTTCTTTCCGTTGTGTCAATTGTTTTTGTCGGGCTTGTGTTAAATTACCATTTGCTTTGACGTACCAATGCCGTGAAGCGCGCGTTCACTGTGATTTAGTTTCTTAAAGCATCTTCTCTTTTGCCTCATAAATGCGCATAAAATAAAAGCCGCTCGGTTTACGGCGCGTCCTGCGCCCTGCCGTGCGGCTTTTTCTTTTGTGCGTACAATCCTCGAAACAAGGGGCTTTGTTTTGCCGCTTTCAGTCCGGCATTATCAGGAGTCCAAACCTTTGACAAATTCGTCAAACGCCTTTTGCAGAAAAGCCTCCGCTTTGAGTATCCCATCCCGCGTAACGTCGAACGATGCCGATGAAATCTTTTCTTTTTCTGTCAGCTCATAGCATTTGCAGCCGATGTAATGCTCGGCCGCAAGACTGTTTTCACCGTCGTTGTTTCGGCAATAGACGCGGTAGTTGAAAATATCCGCAAGAGGATTGGCGACAAATTGCGGCGGCGTCAGCGAACCTGTGAACGTGTTGCCCTGCGCAAAATATGAAACTGTGGAAAGAGTTATCTTCTGCGTCATATTTTAAAAGCGGAAGCGGCGGCTTGCACCGCAAGCGTCAAAGGCTCGCGGCATGAATGACAAAAACCGAACACGCTCCGAATCCTTTCTGATTATATTTTGCTCATCCCTGTATGGCAAAATCAGACCATTGAAGAATGTCTTTGTATACTTCGTCTTTGTTAAGCTCGTTGAGCAGCTCGTGGCGCGCGTCGTCATAAAGCTTGAGGACGACATCGCAGTGTCCCGAATCCTTTAAATCTTTGTGTACCTGCTTGACGCCTTTGCCGAATTCGCCGACAGGATCCATCTTGCCGGAGATGATGAGCATCGGCAGCGCCGAGGGGACATTTTTGTACCAGCTTTTCCCGGAGACATTTTTGAGAATCGTAAACATATCCCTGTAGCCCACTGCCGTAAAGATATAGCCGCAAAGCGGGTCGGCGATGTATTTGTCCACCTCCGACTCATCCCTGCTGAGCCAATCAAATTCTGTCCTTACTTTGTCGTATCTTTTGTTGTAGCCTCCGAATGACATCTTGTTAAAAAGCTCGCTCTTGCTGCGGCTGCCGCTCAGCTTCGCTATTATCCCCGCAAGCATGATTCCGGCGCCTACGGCGGGATTTATGCCGCTTGTGCCGCAAAAAATTGCCCCCGCAAGCTCGGAGCCGAACTTTTCGGCATAGCTCCTTGCGATGAAAGAACCCATGCTGTGACCAAAAAACACGACAGGCACGCCGGGGTGCTTTTCTTTTGCCTTGTCCGTCAGCAGCTTGGCATCGCTGACAAAGCCTATCCAGCCGTCTTTCTCGCCGAAATAGCCGAGATCCTCGGGGCTCGCGACCGATTTGCCGTGACCTATGTGGTCGTTTGAAAAGACGGCGTAACCTTTTGACGCGAGAAAACGCGCAAAGCGCTCATATCTCTCCCCGTGCTCGGCCATCCCGTGGGCTATTTGGAAAATCGCCTTGACCCTTGAGGGGTCGCTCGGCTCCCATGACCGCGCAAATATGTTTCCGACTCCGGTCGTTGATGAATAGCTGTATTCGGCTCTTACCGTTTCCACACAAACCATCCTCCTTTATTACTGCCATAAATGTTTAAAAGTCAATATATATGCGCGGAGGACAGCGCAACCGCAACATATTGTTTTAATTATATCACATTATTTAAGCTTTGTAACCAATTTGTCACCATATTTAGTTTTTTGTAGTCTTGCACATATAAAAGTCGGTGTTTTTGGACAATATGCCAAAAACACCGTGACTGAAGCACGCTCACAAGATTTTTTCCCGCCAAGCGGATAATTATATGCTCATTATGAAAAACAGGAATTTGCTTAGCATATTAACGGCGGAATATCGGAAAACGCTTTTGCCCGTGATCTCCGGAAGCTTCGAGCCCTCGATTTGCGCAAGCTGTGCCGCCGTCAAAACATATGTCTCATAAGTCCACGGGTCGTTTTCATCAATTGTGAGAATCCTGACGCCCCTTACAATGTCGTTTCCATAGGAATTGTATGTCGCGCCCGGAGTCTGAATCATGTCCACTCCCTTGTGATTCACAACAAAGCTGTTTATATGGTCGTGTCCGAAAGCACAGCCCAAAACGTCGCCGCGCTCGACAAACGCGTCCCATTCGCCGTCGTTGCCGTATGACGGGCAGGGCGCTTCAAACATTATTCCGTCAAGCTTGAAAAGATTCGGAACATAAAAGTATCGCGCGCCGCCGTGAAAGCTTTTAACAGCCTTTCCGAGATTGAACGGGGACTTAAAAAACAGCGCTTCATAAACCTCGGGGACAATAATGTGCTGAAACGCCAGCGACGGCACCTTTTGACCTCCGTTCGCCTGCTGCAAATCTTTGCTTTTGCCTTTATACCACTCGATCTGGTCGCTGCGCACACGGTCATAATCCCTTACTCCGTCGTCATATTCGTATTTGTCGCCGGAATCAAAAAACCAAAGGTTAAACACCGTCTTTGAGCCGTCGGAGCTTTGTATCGGCAAGTTGTGCGTGGCGCAGCCGCTCAGGAGCGGATCGGCGTCGTAAGCAAGACAGCCGGCGTATGACTGATATTCGGCAAGCTGCACTTCCTTTTCCGGCTTGTCGTCGCTGTCTTTGTCGTGGTTTCCGAAAACAAGGCTGAAGGAAACGTCTCTGTCCGTAAAGAGCGACAGGAGCTGTTCGTATCCGCGGAAATCGCCGCCCAATATGTTGTCGCCTCCTAATATCGCAATGTCGGGCTTTTCCTTGTCAAGCGCCTCGCCGACAAGCGCAAGCAGACCCTCCTTCAGCGGATAATAGTCCTGCACATCACAAATATACATAATCTTAAACTTGCCGTCGCCGCCAAATTTCAATGGGTTAACCTCGTCTCCGCTTTCGGCGAAAACAAGCGGCGACATATACAGCGCAAGAACCGCCGCCGTTAAAAAAGAGACAATCTTTTTGATTTTAAACAACTCCTTCGCAATGCGGGTGCGTGAAACACACCTCTTTTATTTTTTCACAGTCCCGTCGGGATTAAAGAGTGGGAGCGGCTCAAGGAAAATTATGTCTTTCATATGCCGCGCGTCGCCCTCGGCAAGCACGGCCATTCGCCCGACCGTGGCGCCGCCCGCCTTTTTGACAAGCTTCTCAAGCGCGTAAAGCGACTCGCCTGTCGAAATGACGTCGTCGATTATTAGAATCCTCTTGCCTTTTATCTTGTCAGCCTCGGCTGTGTCAAGATAAAGCTTTTGGATTTTGTCTGTTGTGATGGACTTTACAGCCGTTTCAAAAACACCTGTCATATAAAGCTTTGGGTATTTTCGCGCGATAAAGTAGCTCTCGTCGCCGTTTTGGCGCGCCATTTCGTGCGCGAGTGGAATACCCTTTGCCTCCGCCGTTATGATGTAATCATATTTCGGCGCGATTTTCAAAAGCTCCCGCGCACACGCCACCGTAAGCTTTGCGTTGCCGAAAATCACGAACGCGCCGATATACAAATCATCTGTCACCCTGCAAATCGGCAGCTTGTGGTTTATGCCCGCTATTGTCATTTCATAATAATTCATTTTGCACCTCCGCAGCACATAACAATTATACCGCGTTGAGATAAAAAGTCAATGCGAACAGTTTTTGTTTGAGATTCGCTTGTGAGATGGTTTTAAAAATATCGTCAAATTTGCCTCCACACGGCGGCGAACCCTGCTGATTTTTGCAAAAACCTCCTTTTCGCCTTATTCTTAGTCATCACATAACCTGCAATCAACAAGTGCTGAAATCGTCGGCTTAGTTCCTTGCCCGCTCACAAATCTTTATTTGAAACATTGACAAAACCCTTTATTAAGCACAAAATCCCGCCCGTCTTTTCAGATGAGCGAGATTTTTGTCAATTATCAAAACTGCTTTGTTACTGCTTCGTTTTTTATTTATATTCAGGCGCCTTGCCGCCGCGCCGCTTAAAGTATGATGCATATCAGCCCGCTGCACCCTTCGTTTATAACCTTTTCGAGAGTTTCCTGGAGCTTCATGCGCGCATCGCCCGGCATCCTGAAAAGCTTGTTGTGAAGTCCCTCATTTACAAGTCCGTGGAGTGACTTTCCAAAGATGTTTGACTCCCATATTTTTGCCGGGTGTTCTTCAAACTCTTTTAAGAGATACATCACAAGCTCCTCCGACTGCGACTCCGATCCGACTATCGGCGCGACCTCCGTCGTGATGTCTGCTTTCATTATGTGAAGCGACGGCGCCGACGCGCGCAAGCGCACTCCGTATCTCCCGCCCTGGCGCATTATCTCCGGTTCCTCAAGGCTTAACTCATCAAGCGTCGGCATCACAATCCCGTACCCTGTCGCCTCAACCTCGTCAAGGGCGTCGCTGAGCCTGTCAAAGCGTTTTTTTACGGACGCAAGCTCCTTCATGCACATCATCAGCTCTTGCTCGCTTTCGATTTCAAGACCTGTTGATTCCGCCAAAATTTTATAAAATAAATTCGGATGCACCGTCACTGTTATCCTTGCGCTCCCGTCCGCCAAATTCATCGTGTCAACGGCCGACGCGCGGATATGCTCGCAGCTTGAAATTTCTTTTGCCACCCTGCTGACTTCGCGCACACGCTTCAAGTCCTTTGCCGCGTTTTTGATTGATGTGAGCGTATCGCTCCTGAGCCAGTGGTCACGCTCAAGCGACATCAGCCAGTCCGGCAGCTCAACAGAAACCTCCTTGACCGGAAATTCAAACAAAACCTGTGAAAGGACGTCTTTGATTTCATCCTCCTCAAGCTGAAGGCAGTTGACGGGCATTACGGGGACACCGTAGCAGTCCGTCAGCTCGGCGGCGAGCGATTTAGCTTTTTGTGAATGAGGCTCGGTGGAGTTGAGCAGCACTATGAACGGCTTGTCGATTTCGCGGAGCTCTTTGATGACACGTTCCTCCGCCTCCTTGTATTCCTCTCTCGGAATATCGCTTATCGAGCCGTCTGTCGTTATGACAAGTCCGATTGTCGAATGCTCGCTGATAACCTTTTTTGTGCCTATTTCCGCAGCCATATTAAAAGGAATCTCGTTTTCAAACCACGGCGTTTTGACCATGCGCGGCTGATCGTTTTCAATGTAACCGAGAGAACTGGGGACAATATATCCGACGCAGTCAATCATCCTGACGCGAAGCACCACATTTTCCGGCAAAACAATCTCCGCGGCGTCCTCAGGTATGAATTTCGGCTCCGTGGTCATTATTGTCCTTCCGGAGGCCGACTGCGGCAGCTCGTCTGTCGCGCGTTCACGCTTAAAGCCCTCCCCCATGTTCGGAAGCACAAGCGTATCCATAAAACGCTTGATGAACGTGGACTTTCCCGTGCGCACAGGTCCCACTACGCCGATATAAATGTCGCCCTGCGTGCGCTGCGCTATATCTTGGTATATATTTTTAGCCTCCATGATTTTCCTCCCGTTAAATAATCTTAGTAATGTCTATTCAACCTGTCCCTTGTATATGACTAAAGAGGAAAATATTTTGGCTTTATCGATGTCGAGGATTTATGAATAATTTGTTTTGGCAAAGTCTTTTTGCTCATAAGGCGAAATTTACTTTCGGACGCTTTGAATTCCCGATGCGGAACACGCCTGCCGTGCGACAGTTAAAACCCGAAAAGCGCGGGTATAAAATATGTGAGGACAGACATGATTATTCCCGCAAGCAAAACTCCGAGGCTGATGATTGGGAGCGATTTTCTTATGCGCATATCAAGCAGCGCGGCGATGAGCGCGCCCGTCCAGCCGCCCGTGCCGGGAAGCGGTATCGCGACAAACAAAAGCAATCCCCAATCGCGCCATCTTTTGACTTTGTCGCTTTTTCGCATGGAACGGACTTCAAGCTTTTCTATAATCTTTTTAAACCCGCGCTTGTCGCGCAGAAATTGAAAAATCTTTCTTATAAAAATCAAAATAAATGGTATCGGGATTATGTTGCCTAACAGGCAAATAAAAAAAGCCTTGACAAAATCCACATCAAGAAACGAGGCCGCGATAAGGCCGCCGCGCAGCTCAAAAACAGGCATTAATGATATTAAAAATATGACTATCTCCTTTGAAATGCCTTTTCCTACAAGAAAGCTTGATATGGTTTCCGCCATTTTACACCTCTGAACTTTTTATTATCCCTTTGTCAATTAAAAACTTATTGCCGTTTTTGAGAATCGAGCGGTCGTTTTCAAACTTAAGCACATCAAGAGCCTTTTCATAGCTGAGCCAAGCATAGTCGTCAATCTCCTCTTTTTGGATGACTGTCTGAACATCTTTTGTGCCGGCAATAAAAATAGTGACGCTTTTTTCTACCCTCCCCTGAATGACATATTCGGATTTGAGAAAAAACTGCGGTATGATGTCGATATGGATGCCTGTTTCTTCAAGAACCTCACGTTTTGCCGTTTCCTCAGGAGTTTCGTTTTGCTCCATATGACCCTTGGGAAACCCCCAGTGGGCGCTGCGTTTGTTTTTAATCAAGAGATAGCGAACCTTGCCGTTGATTATCCTGTAAACAACCGCGCCGCAAGAGCGCTCATAAAGGCAGTCGATGTCATAGCTTTCGCCGCGCAAGGCAAACTCCAGCGCCTCTTTGATTTGTGATTCGATATAGCGTGATCTTTTCGGCGCGACGACAAGAAAGGTGTCGGCGGCGGTACTGATGACAGCAATTACTCTGCCGTCAAAATTTCTGACAGGTTTGTCTATGCCCATCACAAAAGCGCCGCTGACATTTTTGCTGAACTGCCTGCCGCCCTCGACAGTGCCGAAATTAAGCTGATATTCAAAGCCGTGCCGCTCGCTGCGTGAGCTTATCGGCTTCGTTATCTTCACTCTGACATATTTCCCGAGCATGTGAACATTCACCCTATCTGTACGAGGCTGTACAGCCCCACCTGTAACTGAAAATATTATACAATCATTATTCATAAAATGCAAGCAAAGACTTAAACTTGCTTAAATCAAAAAAGCCCGGCGAGCCGGGCGGCGATATATTGCTATTTTGTATGATTTTCTTGACACATATGATAATGAAATGTATAATTAATACAAATATTTATTGGGGGGCGTAAGCTTTGACTATAACCGAGAAAAAAAACATGGCAAGAGTGATAAACTGTTTCGCGATATTTTTTGTCCTCCGTTTTGTTGAGGAGTTCTTTATCTTGCCAAAGATGTCCTTTAACACACACAGTATGTTTGCCTGCACCGTCGGCATAGTCGTTCTTTTTATTTATCTTTGGTCTGAAAACAAGTCTTTTGAGGGAATCGGTCTCATTTTCAGCCACCGTAAAATCAAAAAAGGCTTTTTAAATGCCGTGCTGCTTAATATTATTCCGCTCGTCACTGTCTATCCCTTGGCATATCTTTTGCTTAAGTCTAAATATGCATATGTGCGGGCGACATTATATTTTGACAGCCCCAAGCACAGCTTTTCCGGCGGGCTAAAGCCCTTTTTGCTCCTGATTGCGGCGGCGCTTGTCGTGGCTGTCGTCCACGCAATCTTTTATGAGCTGACTTTCAGAGGACTTTTGATGCGGCTTTGCTCAAAAACCTTTGACTTTGCTAAGACAAACATAATTCAGGCGTCTTTATACACACTTTGGTTTATAATTTCCGCCGTAAGAGTCGCTGTATTTTCAGGAAATTCTTTAAAGTCAATTGCCGCTTTGTTTGGTTTCTTTCTTGTTTATGAGTTTATGGTTGCAATAAAGCTTGGGCTGTGCAAATATGCCTCGGGCGCTCTGTGGATATGCCTGTTTGACCATATGGCTTTTTGCTTTATCGGCGACGTGCTTCATTTTCAGGCGTCTGCGTTAAACGGGCGGATCGCCGGGGGAGGACATGAGTATCTGGTACTCGTGGCTTATCAAGCCGTATCTCTCCTGATAGCCTTCATTTATTTCAGCAAGAGGAAGAAGAAGATAAAAAAATCAAGACAGGAAGCCGCCTCCAGGCAGCGCTCTCTCTCAAAGAGTCTCCCCGGCAGCTCCGAGCAAGAAGCTTAAAAACAAAATTAATTTGCCATATTTGAGCAGCTCATACACAAAAATCCTCAATAATGTCGCCGAAATGTCCGGCGGAGACATCATTGTCAGATATCAGCTTCGCAATGCTTATTACTTCATCCTTTTCACTTGACAAATCCTCGATTTCAAAGACAATTTCAGGCGGCTCTGTCCTGTATGCGATGATTCCGTAGCCTGTATATTCAAGACCGTCCTCATTTTTTACATCTTTTGATGTGACTTCAACACGGATTTTTGACATATCGCACCTCTCATAAAGCTTTGATTCCCCAAATATATACATATTATATGTGAAGTTTCTTCACAAGTCAAGGGGTTTAAGTCGTATTCGCAACATTTGTTAAATAAAGTTTCTGATATATCCGTAAAAAGCATCACAGCCTTTTACGGATATCTTTTTTTGCCGTGTTTTTTGCCTCTGACATATTTTTAACTTGACCGAAATGTTTTCATCGCTGTTTGCAGGTCGGGCAATCTCACACAATATTTTGCGCTCGGACGAATTGATTTTCAAAATCATGTCTGCGGCGCATATAAATCCTTCACGAGCCTTTCAATGTTTCTTATTGTCTTTTCGTTCAGAAAATGCTCGATTTTTTCAACCTGCTCCGTCTCGTTTTCGGAGTTGTTTACAAAACGTAAAAATTTGTCTAAAACATCATGCCTGTACAGCAGATATTCACCCAGCGCCTCCCCTGCGTCTGTCAGCTTTATGTATCCATATTTTTCAAAGATTACTAAACCAAAATACTTAAGGTTTCCCGCCATCTTTGAGGCAGACGACGGTTTTACATGAAGCTTTTCCGCCAGCTCGCTTATTCGCACAACTTCTTTTGTTTTAAGCATTCTGCTTATCATTTCAAGATAATCCTCCATTGATGAGGTTATTTGCTCATTATTATTAAGCTGGTATCCCTTGAAAGTATAAAAAGACGAGCCTTTATCCATGTCCGCAACCCTTCTTCTTTGATGTTTACAGTCACAAATATTAAACTTTTTCATATGATAGCATCAGGAAACTATGTTTCCTTATCCTAAATGTATTAATAAGGCGGCATGATTTATGCATAAAGATTGCTCTTTGAAAGATTTAAAGCAAGGTCAAACGGCGACGGTAAAATTATTGTTGTCAACCGGAAGTATGAGGAGACGATTGCAGGATATAGGGCTTATAGAGGGAACGAAAGTGAAATGCCTTCAAAAAAGCCCGGCCGGCGACCCTGTGGCTTACTTAATCAGGGGCGCGGTTATAGCTTTAAGGGCGGAAGATTCTTCAAATATTTTGATTTCTTCACCCTGTTGATTTTAAATTCAAGTGCTTTTCCGATTTTGACGGCAGGGCGCTGACGACTGCCTTTTAACCGTAAACCCACGAAAGACAAACTTGAGAAAGGAGATAATAATCTGTTTGTCCCGTTTCGTGCGATAAACTGATTATTTGTTTTATTATGGGCTTGACAAATTACTCCACCGGCATCAAAGCGGCTGGTTCCGAACAGCTGATAAAAAAAGGCGCGGTCTGCTGTCAAACCGTCGCCTTGGCGGGCAATCCGAATGTCGGCAAAAGTACTGTTTTTAACAACCTGACGGGGCTTAATCAGCACACGGGCAACTGGCCCGGAAAAACAGTCGCCAGCGCTCGCGGGCAATGCCGACACGGGGGCAGGGATTATACTTTGATTGACGTACCCGGCGCTTATTCCCTTGTTCCTCATTCAGAGGAAGAGGAGGTAGCGCGGGATATTATATGCTTCGGCGAGCTTGACGCTGTCGTTGTGGTGTGCGACGCCGCTTGCCTTGAGCGCAACTTCAACCTTGTCCTTCAGACATTGGAAGTCACCGACAAGGTTGTTGTTTGCGTCAATCTGATGGACGAAGCGAAAAGGGAAAATATAGTTATCGATCTTGACAAGATATCAAAAAAGCTTGGCGTGTCTGTGGTGGGAACAACGGCAAGGAAAAAAAAAGCTTAAATCAGCTTATGCAGGCTGTCGAGCGTTTGATTTTTTGCCCGAATGACAAAACCGCCTTTAAGGTTAGATATTCCGATGCGATCGAAAACGCGATTTCAATTTTGGAACCGCTGCTGAAGCAAAAGAACTTAAAACTTGATTCGCGGTGGCTCAGCATTAAATTGCTGGACTTTGACGAATCATTTATTGAGGCTTTAAACAAGCATATCGGTTATGACCTGCTTGCGGACGGCGACGTCAAGAGCGCGCTGGACGGCGCAGAACAATTGTTAACGGACAATAATATCACAAAAGACAAGCTCCGTGATAAAATTGTTTCCGGCATTGTGCGGGAAGCCGAATCCATATGCTCCGACACAGTATCTTTTGATAAAGACAGTCTTAACACAAGGGACAGAAAAATTGACAAGATATTGACAGGAAAATGGACGGGATTCCCCATAATGTTAGCGTTGCTGACGGGTGTCTTTTGGCTGACAATAACGGGAGCAAATTTTCCGTCCGCCCTCCTGTCAAACGCTATGTTTTGGGTTGAGGGCAGGATAACTGAGTTGTTTCATTTCCTCAAAGCTCCCGATTGGCTTCACGGGATGCTCGTGCTCGGTGTTTTCAGGGTGCTGTCGTGGGTCGTCTCTGTGATGCTGCCTCCGATGGCAATATTTTTTCCCCTGTTTACCTTGCTTGAGGATTTGGGATATCTGCCGCGTGTCGCCTTTAATTTAGACAAATATTTTAAAAAGTGCAGCGCCTGCGGCAAACAGGCGCTTACTATGTGCATGGGGTTCGGTTGCAACGCCGCAGGTGTGATGGGCTGCAGGATAATCGACTCGCCTCGGGAACGCCTGATAGCAATAATCACAAACAGTTTTGTGCCGTGTAACGGGCGTTTCCCAATCTTGATTTCCATCTTGACAATGTTTTTTGCGGGCTATGTTTCGGTGCCGTTCAAATCTGTCTTTTTTTCGTTTTTGCTTACATTCGTTATAATTCTTGGAGTCCTGATGACTTTTGCTGTTTCAAAGATTTTGTCAAAAACGATTCTGAAAGGTATGCCGTCTTCGTTTACTTTGGAGCTTCCGCCGTACCGAAGGCCGCAAATCGGCAAAATTTTCATAAGATCCATTTTTGACAGGACTTTGTTTGTGCTTGGAAGAGCTGTTGTTGTTGCCGCGCCTGCCGGACTTGCAATATGGCTGATGGCAAATCTGTCTTTTGGCGGCATGACGCTGCTTGCCCGTTGCTCCGGCTTTTTGGATCCTTTTGCGAAGCTTCTCGGAATGGACGGCGTTATTCTTTTGGCTTTTATTCTGGGGTTTCCCGCAAACGAAATTGTAATCCCTATAATCATTATGACATATATGGCTTCGGGAACAATTTTTGAGTTTGAAAATCTCGGGGACTTAAAGCGCCTGCTTGTTGATAACGGCTGGACTTGGATTACCGCGGTCAGCACAATGTTATTTTCACTGATGCACTGGCCCTGCTCCACGACTTGTCTCACAATCAAAAAAGAAACGCAAAGCCTGAAGTGGACTGCCGTTTCTTTTGCCGTTCCCACGGCGGCGGGCATTATTGTTTGCTTTTTGTTTGCAAGCGCGGCAAAATTGTTTGTATAGACAGCGTATACCGGCGGACGCCGCCAATCGTCGCCTTTTCCCGCCGATAAATCTAAAGGCGCCCTACGAAACATTTGACGTAGAGCGCCTTTGACTGATGTCGCCTTATGAAAGCCGCTTAAGGCCTTTTCTTTTTTTGTGAATCAGGCATATGGGCAGTATCGCCGCCGCCGCGGCTGCAAAAAGCAACGCGTATTTTTGCTTTTCTCTTTCGTCCGCTCCCATTATAAAACGAAGTTGTGAAAGGGCGCCTTTGCCGAAGATGTCGAAGTATGAGATGCCCTTTGTCGTGTAGCATATTTCACCGTCTCGTGCGTCAAGCTCGATAAGGCGCACGCCCCTTTCGTCGTTGCCGTAGCACCTAAACGACGCGCAGGGAGTTTGAATGATGTCTATCCCGCCAAGCCTGCCGGTGAAGCAATTCAGATGATCGTGACCGAACGCCACCGCTTTTACGTCGCTCTGCTTTAAAAGGGCGTTGAACTGTCCGAAATTTTCCTTGCACACACAGGGGTATTCGCTCAAAACTCCCCTCGCCTGCTTTGGGTCAAGCTTATAATACCGTCCGTCGCGCACAATGCAGCCCTTTTCCTTTTGCGGGATCTCCATGATCATGCGTGTGATTTCGGGAAATGGGATGTGCTGAAACATGAGCGACGGCAGCGGCTTTCCGCCGTTGGCGACTTTTTGCTCCTCGCTTTTTTTGATATACCAGTCGACTATCTCTTTTGAAACGTATTCGTAGCCGTTTTTACCCTCGTCGTCGTGACCGGCGGAGTCTATCATCCATATGTTGAAAACAACGCTTTTCCCGTCGCTGCTGTAAATCGGGATGTTGTATGTGCCGCAGCCGACATCACCTTTGGGATCGTAAGGCGGAATGCAGCAAGAATACCTCATGTATATATCCGCCTGCTCATCCTTTGAAAAAGCATTCATATCGTCGTGGTTTCCGAAAATAAACGCAAACGGGATGTTTCTTTCCTCAAGCGGCTTTAAAATGTGTCCAATCGCCTTTTTAAGCCGCCGCAGCGAGCCTTCGCGCGTTTTGATAACCTTGCGTGTCCCAAACCTTGCGTCGTCAAGGTGATTGCCGAGAATGTTGTCGCCTGTCAGCAAAACAAGGTCGGGGTTAATCAAATCATATGCCGAATCAAGCATTTTGAGCATGGCGCGTCTGGGGTTGTGAAGATCTTGAGTGTCGCTTACCTGCAATATGCGCAGTTTGTTGTTTTTGTTAAGCTTTATTTTTTTATTGTTCAATACCATATCCACCCAAACAGGAAAATCACGATAAGCCACTGCCACCACAGATATTTGACAGTTATGTTAAAGCTTGTCGAGTGACCCAAATAATTGACTGTTATAGCTTGGCTGCCGACCTTTTTGATGTTATATCCGGAGCATACAAACCCGGATGTAACAGTCTCTGTCGTGCCGTTGCTGTAATTGACATAAAGCTCAAGCCCTGACGGGTTAAAGGCATCTCTGTAAGTGTATGACGTCTTTGTCGGGGCTGTTTTGATGGATATGCCCGTTACGGCGACGGCGTTAACAACGACATTAAATTGAGCGGTAAGTCCCATGTAGGACACTGTGACAGACGTCGTGCCCGCGGATGTCAAAGTTGTCGGGCTGCATGAAAAGCCTTCGGAGATTATTTCGGACTGTCCGCTGCTGTAAATGACGTTGATGGTGAGCCCGCTTGTCGAAAGCGTTTCACCGACAAAATAAACAGTTTTGGACGGCATCGAACGAATGGATATGCTCTGCGCCAAGACATCGGAAACATTCACTGTAAATGATGTTTCAAAGCCGCCGAACATGACAGTTATGTGGTTTTCACCGGCTTGTTCAAGGACTGTGGGACTGCAAGTGAAACCTGTCGTGATAACCTCGGAAAAACCGTTGTTGTATGATGTTTTTATTGTCAGACCTGATGTGTTCAGAGCCTCGCCCATGAAATATTCTGTCTTTGTGGGCAGCGTGAACACGCTTATGCCCGTCATTGCGACGGCTGTCACATTGACGCTGAATGTCGTGTTAAATCCGCCGTGCGAAACTGTGATTTCGTGCGTGCCGCCGCTTGTGAACACGCCTTCGGGGCTGCATGAAAACCCGGAAGTCAAAATCTCGGAAGAACCGTTGTTGTAATGTGTTTTTATGGTAAGACCCGAAATGCTGAGCGATTCACCCGTGAAGTATTCTGTTTTTGTCGGCGGCGTGTTAATTGAAATGCCCGTCATGACAACTTCCAAAACCGTTACTTCAAAGCTCTCTAAAAAGCCGCCGTATGATATTTCAACTGTCTTTGTCCCGCTTTGAGCAAAAGCCAGAGGCGAACAGGTGAAGCCCGATGTGATGATTTCTGTTTTTCCGCTGTTGTAGGAAAGCAAAAGTGACAGACCGAATGTGTTGAGGCTGTCTCCGACAAAATATGTGAGCTTATCAGGCAGGGAGTTTATTTCCATTCTTTCCAATATCACTGCCGTGACATTGACGCTGAACGACGCGGCATGACCTTCGTAAGTCACAGATATCTCCTGCTGTCCGCCGCTTGAAAAGCTTGTTGGATTACACCTGAAACCGGAATCTATTATCTCGTGGTTTCCGTTGTTAAATTTAACGCGGACGGTAAGTCCCTCGGTGTCAAGCGTGTCGCCGACATAATAATCCTTTTTTGTCGGCTCTGTTTCGATTGCGATTGAAGAAATTGCGGTTTGAGAAACAAAAACATTGTAATAAAGGTTAAAGCCGCCGTATGTTACTTTTATCTGCTGTGTCCCCGCCGCGTTAAGGACAGAGGGAGTGCAGGAGAAGCCGGATGTCAGAACAGAGCTGTCGCCGTTGTTGTAATACACGCGTATTGAAAGGCCTGATGTGTCAAGGCTGTCGCCTGTGAAATAAGATGTGACGGACGCGTCTGTTTCAAAAGCAATCCCGACTATCCCGACAGCGGTTACAGTGACTTCAAAGCTGTCTGAAAAGCCGTTGTGGCTTACGTTGACAGTGACTGTCCCGGCGCTGTCAAAAACAACAACGTCATAATCAAGCCCGCCGCTTTCAATGATTGACCTGCCGCCGTTGTTAAAGACGGCGTAAACTTGTATGCCGTCGGTGACAAGCGACTCGCCGACGTAATAGGATGTTTTTGACGGCGGGGATGTTATCTCAATTCCGGTCATTACGACAGGCTCGACATGGACATTGAAATAGTTTGTGAAGCCCTTATATGTGACAGAAATTTGCTGATTTCCCGGAGCGTCAAGAAGCGTTGGCGAGCAGTCGAAACCGCTTGTTATTATCCTGTCCGCGTGATTGTTGTATGACGCTTTAAGCTTCAGTCCCGACGTGTCAAGCGTGTCGCCGACAAAGTAGCTAAGGGTTGCCGGATTGCTTTGAATGACGACGCCTGTCAGAATCAGCTGTGTGACGGTGATGTCGCAATATGCGAAATATTCAATCCCATTAACTAATATCTTTGCCTCGACAATGGCTGTTCCGGCTTCAAGCCCCGTTACAACGCATTTGTCCTGGCTTACGTTTATTCCGATTACTCCATCGGCGGACGACTCTTTAATTCTCCACGACGGCATTACGCCCTCGGGACTGACTGTCGCCGTGAGCTGAATCTCATCTTCTGTAAAAATTGAGGCAGATTCGGCGGACAGTGTCAGCACGGGGTTTTTAACTGTCACCGTACAAGTCGCGGGGCAGTCGCCGTCGTCTGTTTTGACCTCAATAACCGCCGTTCCCGGTGCCTTGGCATAAACAAGCCCCGTTGAGTTGACCTCCGCGACCGCCGTGTTGTATGACTTCCATGTGACTCCTTGGTCTGTCGCGTTTAGAGGCCAGACAGTGTGTATGAGCTGGTAATTGCCGTTGACATATATTGTTTGCTCACTTTTGTTGAGAGAAACTCCCGTCACCCTTACGGGGTTGAGAAGAATGTAATCAAACTCTTTTTGCTGCGCGTAGGCAAGACCCGCCGAATCACGATAAACAGAGAGCATAAAACCGGGAATCTTTGATTCGTCGTTGTATCCCACGGCAAAATCATGAAGTGTCGTGACGCTTTCAGGGATTGTGAGAGAAGTTATTCCGGCACAATTATTGATGGCGTAAGAATTGATGTCTGTCAGCCCGTCCGGCAAATTAAGCGACGTAATTGTGCTGCAATTATAAAAGGCGTATTGACCAAGGGACTTAACAGACTGCGAAAAAGAAACATAAGTGATGTTCAAGGCGTTTGCAGGGGCGCTAAAATAAAACAGCCATCCCGGAATGCGCTCCACAGTGCTGCCGATTGTCACAGAGACCTCCGGCTTGTTCACCTGACTTGAGCTTAGCATAAACACACCGCTTGACTCCGCGTCAAAGGCGTTTGCGGCGTTATAAACTATGCTTGAAAGAGACGAGCAGTAACCGAACGCAAGATTTCCGAAATATGTGACTCCGACAGGTATTGTAATGCTCGTGATGCCCGAGTAGCTGAACGCGTTCCTTTCGATTCTTTGAAGCGAGTTTGGAAGCGTCGCCGATGTCAGAACGGAACACTCACGGAAAGCAAAGCTGCCGACGCTCGTAATCCCGCTTGCGATTTGGACAGAACGAATCGAGCCTCTGTAAGTGCTCCACGGCGCTTTGTTGCCGCTGTTGTCAAAATTGTACATGCTGCCGCTGCCGCTTACCGTAAGAAGCCCGCTTGCCTGATAAAACTCCCACGTCGCGTTTGAACCGCAAACGCCGCCGTCGTCGGGGGTTGAGGCTGAGGCTGATAATGTTGCGGATAAGAGGTTAATTCCCGCAATTGCGGAAGCAGGCGCCGAACCAAAAAGAAGCAAAGCCGCCAGAACGAGTGATATAATGCCTTTGGTCTTTTTCATAATAAATTACCCCCAGTGTCACAGTTAGACCATGCCATCCTTTACATATTACCATGTCGGTGTATAAAAAGCAATAATTAAAACGTGTTAAATGAAAAAATATGTAAAACAAGAAAGCATTTGTCAATGTTTTGAAGCAAAACGGTGTACGGCGCTTTTGCAAATGTCTTTTTTAAAAAAACGGATACCAAAACTTAGCTTTTTATCTGCCCTTGCACGCCATGATATTAAGGTAACACCGCACAATGGTTGTTGCGCGGTGTTGCCTTAAGTATATTCAGCTCAAGCCGCCTTATTGCATAAAACATTTTAACGGCTGCCGTTGTCCGATTTGTGATAAACACCAAAAAGTCTGCCCCTCGTAAAACACGAAGGGCAGACTGCGCAAATTTAAATTTTAATCGGTCAAGCTATGCCTCTTTGGTCTATCTTTACTTTGAGGAGCCCTGCCTGGACAAGCAGGTTGTAGTCCTCGACATCAATTCTGCCGTCGTTATTTGCGTCTGCCGCCAGAAGCTGCTCGACAGAAAAGTAAGTTTCTTCAATCAAGTCGGCATTAAACGCGTAGACAAGGTTTGCGTCGGTCCCGTCCGCCTTTGAGTTGCCGTCAAGGTCGCCGAACACTATGACTGAATATTGCTCCAATATCTCTGATTCGCCGCCAACCAGTCTGACTATCGCACCTGTTCCGTTGCCGTTTGTGGGCGACTTTGTGATGTCCATAGAGCCTGCGCCGACAGCCGTGACAAATGAGTACAGCGCGGAAATGTTTTCTTTGAATCCCCAAAGCCTGTTATTTGATTTATCAAACACGACTTGTGTACTGTAAACTCTTTCTAAGTGCGGAATCGTGACTAACTCGTCAATGGCATCACGCAGGTCGTCTGCGGCGCCCATGATTATGTCGTCGTAGCTGCTGTCGTAATCGCGGTCGATTTCCCTGGCAATGTTGAGGTATATCAAAAGGTTGTCTATCGTGTCTTGGTAATAAGGGTAGGTGTTATGCACCACAAGCGCCGCCTCGGCAATGTTTATCTGCTGATCGAGGGCTATATAGCTTGTCGCGACACCTGAGAACAGCTTAAGCATCTTTTGCGCACTGACAAGCAATTTTCTTGCGTAGGTGATTTTTGCCTGCCGCAGCGTGCCGTCGTAGTTGCTAAGGTATTCTTCATATACGCTTTGCGCGAAGCTGTAGGCCTCCATGTAATATCTCCAGGAAACTCGTGAAAACTGGCTTGAGTTGCCCTTTGAGCCTTCGGCCTCGCCGTATTCACCGTAACCATATGCGGCGGCAGCCTTGACTCTCTCTTTTTGAAGCTGGCTTGCGTTGGCGTCTCTTAGTGAAAGCCTGTTGTAATAATAGTCTAACCTGTATGTGATATTTGTGATGTCATCGTCAGTTACGGGGTTGGAAACTGAACCCTCCCTGTATTTCTTTAACATCTTTATCGCGTCGTCGCGGACATCTTTATAGTTGTAGTATTTGTACATCGGTCTGAAATCTTCGCTTTCGATAAACACATATCCCGGTGAGTTGTAATTGACTACCTGCTCGTTTCCGGGCATATGGTTCGCAAGCATATTCTCAAGATCGATGTCGGAGAAGTATGTGCCGTCGGGTGCGTAAACCTCATAAGCGGAATCGTCAACCTTCGCAAGCGACCTGACGAAAAGCGGAAGCGCCGATGTAAGGATGTTGCTGTCGTATACCGTGAGCCTTTCGATGAGCTTTTCCGCCATCACTCTAAGGTTTGTCTTGTTGCTGTCGGACGTGTTGGACTTGTCGACAATAATGTCGTTCAGACAAGTAATCGTGCTGTTCATCACAAGCGTGCTGTCATTTGCCGGGTTGCCTTGGAACATCCCGTTTAATATACGCTTGATTGTTGTGATGAGGAATTTGTTTACGTTTTGGTTAAGTGCGCTGGCCGAGCTTGTGTTTGAACGGAAGATTGCAACGACAGACTCAAGGTTCCAGTCAAGAATCGCATAAATCAAATCGTCAAACAAAAGTGTCCTGGTGATGTTCCCGACAGACAGTGCTGAATATTTGTTGGGAAGAATCGTCACGTCAAGGACATTGTGCCAAAGGAGCCTGTCAATCTTTTCCCAAACAGTGCCCGTGAGGTTGTCAGTCTTTAAAAGTCCGCCCCATTGTGATATAGCCCAGTTGAACACCCATGTGATGGTCTGCTCAAATGTCAGACCCTGCGGGATGTCCATTGTCGTTTTGGCATTTAAGTAGTAATATGCCACGTCGGAAAGTACCACAAGCGCTCCGTCAAGCTTTGGCTTGATCTCGCCGCTCGCGATTCTTGCGTCGTAATCTATCTCCGGCAGCTTGTCGGTGATGTAGTTTATCAGAAGGTATGTGGCGACTTCTCTGATTGTCGTGACATTTGCCGGAATATCAACAAAGTCTATTATGCCTACAAGAACAGTCCTGATAAGATAAGCGACAAGCTCGCTCTCGTTGGTGATTGCGGCGATTTCACTTTCTGTTTTCTGCTCGACATTCGGGAAAAGGCTGAGGTTGGAAATCAGGCCCCTTGCGACTTGCAGCAGGTTTGTCAGAAGCGTGTAGAAGTCGTTTGTCAGATAAAATCCTGTCGCGTCAAGGACAATGTACTTCGTGAGATATCCATGCTCAAAGTCAATGAGACCGTCGACAACTTCCTCCGTTGAGAGGTCAAGCTCAATCTCAAGAAGCGAGTAAACCATGGTCTTAACCTGGTCGTCAAGCTTGTCGATAACGCCGGTCAGCGCGGGCTTTGCAAAGTCGAGCAAAGCCGAATTGAGGCAGCCGCGGAACAGCTGATATACGTTGAGGTTTTTCAAAGAAAATGTCGTTGTGAATGTGTATTGCCCGCCGGAAGTGCTGCCGTAGCTGTATGTGAAGTTGTAGCCGATGTCGGCAAGCGCCTCGGGAAGGTTCGGCAGCAGACCGTCCTCTCCGAAAAGCATGTTTGCGACGAAGTAATCAAGCATCTTGTCGGCGTCCGTTATCTGACCGGGCGAATAGCCGAGAGGCTTGACAAAAGCGTTATAAAGCGCGTCTGAAATGAGACCGTGAACATCACCGACTATTTCGTTGATGTCAATCCAGTTTTTGACGATGCCGCCGTTGTCCCAGCAGCTGTCAACAATCCTGCCGATGATGTTTTTGTTGTCGGCCAAAAACTGCGTGAGCGCATAGACAATCTCAAGGTCCGTCCTTCCGGGCGTCCCCCTTCTCGGCGAATTGTTTATCGCGGTTATTTTTATTTTCTCAAGGTCGCCGAGGTTGAGGATGTTCTTCGCATCCTTGACAAGCCCGCTGTTCATGATGCCTATGACAGAGTTCAGCGCGTTGTCAACAGATGTGAAGTTGTAATGCACGGGACTCCAAAGCTTCGCGTCGATTACACCGATCAGATCAGTCTCGCCAAGCACCTGATCAAGGTAATCCAGCAGCATGGAACCGCACTGCGCAATGCTGATATACGGATGGTCAAGCGAGTCGTATCCCGCCGGGCTTGAGTAATCGGCATATGCTGAGCTGACGCCGATTGTCATTCCGGAAAAGCCCATGACCATCGCAAGCAAAACACTGACGACTTTTAGCGATCTTTTCATAAGTGTTGCACCTCCATTAAGATTAACAGTAAAAAATGTTTACATTGAATGTGTTTAAAAGGCTGAGACTCGCTGACGCATACAGTAACCTACATTATTATCAATCATACTGCATCATTATTATATATGCAATCTGACAATATGTCAATGAAGTTTAAACAAATTTTCAAAACTTTGTATAAAACTTTGACACCCGTTTTTGTGTATTTTGCCAAAATTTACAGCGGCGGAAAAAGCTTCCCGCCGCTGTGGACATTTTGCCTCTGTTATTTGCCCTTTTTATTTGTATTCAGCCATTCCCTTAAAGATGCTTTCGTCGTAGACGTTGTTTTCATCTTTTGTGTGGTTTGTGTACCAAACCTGCGCGAAAAACGGGTTGACCCTTGCTTCCTCGTCATATTTCCACGGATAGGGAAGCTCCTCCGGGCACCAGTGCCCGCCTTTGAGGGCAAGGTTCGGCGTCATCATGAATTCGTGCCCGTGTGCGCACTTCCATTTGAGCGGCGTGAAAAGATCGCCCTTTTCCATGCTTTCGGACAGGCACTCCCCTCCCCTGAACTGCGCCGCCTTTTTCATGTCCTCTATGTCAAGCTCGTCCGCGGGCTTTGACTCGTCGTATCCGTGGTCAAGATTTGTGACTTCCTCGGACGGCCTTGTGATTTTAAAGGTGTCCCAGCCGCCGATCTTTTCCCACTCCTCTTTTGAGCCGTAATAGGCGGTTATCCTGTCCTTGTTGTTTGTTTTGATCCAGTTCATCGTGCCGAATATCTCCTTGTTTGCAAGAGGCTCCATTCCGAATTTCTTTATGAGGAACGGCGGCAAAACCTTTGCCAGCTTATAAAACTTCGGGACTGTGTCGGACAGGATTTTAAAGTATTTTTCAATCGGCATATTTTCTCTGAAGTGCAGATAGCTGTCAAGCAAATCGGAATCGGCGTACCACTGACCGTGGAAGTTTTTCAAAGTAAACCACTTCGGCTCAAAAATCTTTTTAGGGGAGCTTAAGCCTATGGCGTTGAGCAGATATACCTCAAATTCATAGTTGGTGATTCTGTATTCCTTGCCGCTGCCGATGTTGTAAAAGCGCCTCCAAAACTCCTCCGGAACGTCGTCGCCGCAAACATTTGCCAAAAGTCTGCCCGAATCCTCCACCGTCGCCCACTCGAGGACGCCGTTTATCGGAACGTGGAACATAATAGGGTCGTAGTTTTTCAGTATTCCGGGATAAAGTATGCCGGACTGGCGCAGGGACACCCAATATTTCAGCCCCGACTCGGCAAAATATCTTTCGGCTATTGTTTTGCTTATCGCATAGTGGTCGTAAATGCTGATTTTTATCGGATCGCCTGTCCTTGCCCAGTGGATAGGTGCGTTTCTGTCGCCTGTTTGAGCGACTGTGCCTATGTAGACAACCTTTATTTCGTCGCGGTTCGGCTGTGCTTTTACTGCCTCGACAATGTTTTTAGCTGCCGTCGTGTTAGTTTTTATTGTCTTTTTGGGGTAATAGTCGGCGGCGGGCGAAACCATGCCGCCTACGTGCAAAACGAAGTCCGAGCCTGTGACACAGCTTAAAACCTCGTCGTAATTCATCAAGTCTCCCCAGACAATTTTGACGCTCGGGTCGCTGTCATAGGGCTTGAACAGCTCTCTGTTCTTTTCGCTGTCCCTGATAAGAACAACAATGTTGAACTTATCCTTTTTGGCGTAAAGCTCCTTAAAGCCCGCCCAGCCCATATTGCCCGTCGCCCCTGTTAAAAAAACTGTTTTTTTTGCTGACATACTTCTTCTCCTTTATATTTTAATATTAATCTTTCTTAATGTCTGTCCATAAGCTGCTTTGAAGGCGCGTTATATCAGGCGGAAGATTTATGAAAATTTCCGCGTTGACAAGATCCTCATCCGGAGGATATATCGACCTGTTTGAAGTGATTGACGGGTCAAGCAGTGACCTTGCCTCCATCTGCGGCGTGGCGTAGCCTATCTCCTCGGCATTTTTGACCGCGATGTCTGTTCTGCACATAAAGTTTATGAACATTTCAGCCTCCGCCTTATGGGTCGATGTTTTGAGGACGCACATAGCGTCGGCGAACAAATTCGCTCCCTCCTTCGGGATATAGCATTCAATGTTCGGATTGTCAGCCTGCATAACAAGCAAATCACCGGCATAATAAGGAGCGATTAACGCCTCTCCGCTTATCATTTTGTCATATATCTGATCCATGACATATGCTTGAACAAGCGGCTTTTGCGCCTTTAGCTCGGCGGCGGCGGCCTCCCACTCGGATTTGTTTGTCGTGTTCATGGAATAGCCGAGTTTTTTAAGCGCAAGCCCGAACGCGTCTCTCGGATTGTCAAACATCAAAATTTGTCCGGAATATTTTTTGTTCCACAACAAATCTATGCTCTGCTCCGCTATGTCCTCGGCGTCAACCTTTGTCTTGTCGTAAAAAATGACTGTGTTCCCCCATGTGTAAGGGACTGAGTATTTGTTTTCGCTGTCGTATTCAAGCGATTTGTAGCTGTCGCCGATGTATTGAAAGTTTGGTATATTGTCGAAGTTAAGCTCCGCGAGCATATCCTCCTCAATCATCCTGCTTATCATATAGTCCGACGGAACGATTACGTCATATGACGCGGCGCCCGAGCTGATTTTTGAGTAAAGCGCCTCGTTGCTGTCATAGGTGGTGTAATTGACCTTTATGCCCGTCTCCTTCTTAAATTGCTTTATGACGCCGGGGGCGATGTATACACCCCAATTGTAAACATTCAGAACAGCCGACTTGCCGCCGCAGCCTGACGCCGCCGCGACGGTGAGCAAAACAAGCACACATAAAAGCGCGGACAAAACCTTTTTTTTCAACTTATCTGACCCCTTTCCTTTTATCTGACCCTCTTTTTTCACCTGCCGACTGCCTGGCGTTTACAACAACAAGCAGGAGCATGACAGAAATAAAAAGCAGGGTTGAAAGCGCGTTGATTTTCGGCGAATACGGGCGCTTTGTCATCGAGTAAATTGTCACGGGCAATGTCTGCGCCGTGGAGCCGCTGTTGAAGTAGCTTATGACAAAGTCATCAAGAGAAAGCGTAAACGCCATGATAAAGCCGGTTATGATTCCCGGCAAAATCTCAGGGATTACGACCTTTATAAATGATTTTGTCGGCGGGCAGCCGAGATCGAGCGCGGCGTGATAGATGTTGCTGTCCATGCCGCGAAGCTTTGGCAGCACCGACAAAATGACATATGGGATGTTGAATGTGATGTGAGCTATCAAAAGCGTGCCGAAGCCCATATTCAGCCCGTTTATCCTTGTGATAAAAAAGACAAAAAGCACCATCATCGAAATAGCCGTCACAATATCGGGGTTGACGACGGGGATGTTGTTTACAGTCAGGTAAGCTTTTTTCATCGCGCCTTTCATGCCGTCTATTCCGACGGCGGCGAATGTCCCGATAACGGTGGCTATCAGCGCCGAAAGCACAGCCACAACAAGAGAAATATAAAGCGATTTGAGGATTACGCTGTCGCTGAAAAGCTCGATATACCAGCGCAGGGAAAACGTGCCGAAATTTGTCCTGCTTTTTTCGGAGTTAAATGAATAGACGACCATCACGGCTATCGGCGCGTAAAGGAAGCCGAAAACAAGAAAGGTGTACAGCCTTGATAAAAACTTCATCCGACAATCCCCCCTCCTCCTTCTCCCATATCCTTGTCAAAATGATTCATAACTGTCGTTGAAATGAGTATAAGAGCCATCAGCACAAGCGAAAGCGCGGCGCCAATATTGTAATCTACGCTTCCCGTATTTCCGAGAAAATAGTTTTCGATGATGTCCCCTATAAGAAATGTCTTGCCGCCGCCCAAAAGCTTTGAAATGACAAAAGTGCTGACTGCCGGCACAAAGACCATCGTTATGCCTGAGATTATGCCCGGCACGCTCATGGGCAAAAGCACGCGCCTGAAAATGCTTGCTTTGTTCGCGCCAAGATCCTGCGCCGCTTCAATTGTGCTTTTGTCAATCTTTGTCAGCACAGTGTAAATTGGCAGTATCATATACGGCAAAAAGTTGTAAACCATGCCGAGAACAACTGCTCCGTTAGTGTTTATAATGCTGAATCCTTCGCCGCCGAACGCCCTTACAAGCCTGTTGATAAGACCGTTGCCCTCAAGTATTGTCATCCACGCGTATGTCCTGATGAGGAAGTTCATCCACATTGGGAGCATCACAAGCATTATTGTCGTCTGCTGCCTGCGCGCCTCAAACCTTGAAATCCCGTAAGCCACCGGATATGCCGCTAAAAGGCAGATTGCCGTTGAAAACAGGGCAAGCTTTATTGACATGAAAAAGGTCTTTCCGTAATCCGCTATTGATTTCATGTTCTCAAGTGTCAGCCTTCCGTGCCCGTCCGTAAAAGCATAATATATCACAAGCGCTATGGGAACCACGACAAATACAGACATCCACAAGGTGTAGGGAGCTATCGTGAGCCTTTTGCCGACTCCTCCGCTATTCATCGGACACACTCTCCTCCTCGTAAGATACGTCTGAAAGCAAATCAATTTCATCGCTGAACGAGCTGTAATCGCCGTACAGACCGGAATAGGCAGACTTTTTCATTGTGTGGATTGCGTCAGGCTCAATATAAAGTCCTATCACGCTGCCCACTTCCTCAAAGTCTGTCGTCTGCACCATCCATTTGAAGCCATTGACGTCCACAATGATTTCAAAATGAACGCCCTTGAAGGTGACGGAAGTCACGACGCCGGAAAGCATCGACTTTTCGACAGGCACGACATCGACGTCCTCCGGTCTTATAACCACATCCACCGGCTCACCTTTGGCAAAGCCTTTGTCAAGGCACTTAAAGCGGCAGCCGGCAAACTCGGCGCACAAATCCTTTACCATTATCCCGTCTATGATGTTGCTTTCGCCGATAAAGTCGGCGACAAACGCGTTTTGCGGCTCGTTGTATATGTCAAGAGGCGTTCCTATCTGCTGAATTATCCCGCCGTCCATAACAACGACGGTGTCTGACATCGACAGGGCTTCCTCCTGGTCGTGAGTGACATATATAAATGTTATTTCAAGGCTTTGCTGGATGTTTTTCAGCTCGACTTGCATGTCCCGGCGCAGCTTTAGGTCAAGGGCGCCGAGAGGCTCGTCGAGCAGCAGCACCTTCGGCTTGACTGCAAGAGCCCGCGCGATTGCCACTCTCTGCTGCTGACCGCCTGAAAGGGAGTTGACATTTCTTTTTTCAAAGCCCGCTAAATTGACAAGCCCGAGCATTTCTTCGACTGTTTGCCTGATTTCTTGTTCCGGCAGCTTACGAATCCTAAGACCGAAAGCTATGTTTTCAAAAACATTGAGATGCGGAAAAAGTGCATACCTCTGGAAAATGGTGTTTACCCTGCGCTTGTGCGGCGGTACGCCGTTCACTCTTTTGTCGCCGAACATGACATCCCCCTTGTCCGGCTCAAGGAAACCGCCTATAATCCTCAAGGTCGTTGTTTTGCCGCAGCCGGACGGACCTAACAAGGTGATAAACTCCTTGTCATTTATATAAAGATTCAGATTGCTAAGAATCTGCTCGCCGCCGAGCGAGACTGAAATATCTTTCAGGCTGATTAAATGGTTGCTTGTCAATTGGCAGTATTCCTCCGTTTCAAAAATCACGCCATGGTCAGAAATGCCGAGTTTAAGACAATAATACAAATATAGAGGTTTATACTAAAAATGTCAATGGATTTGCATATTATTCTATATTCTTTTTCGCTCCCCGTTTTTTTGGCAGCTCTTATTTGACAAAGGACAGTCAAAAGGTATAATATCAATCAAAAGATATATGAACGGACGGCGTGGGCGTGAGAAAAATCGACAACGACTTGCTCGGCGGATCTTTGTTTAAAAAATTATTCTTCTTTTCTGTGCCGCTTATTCTTTCGGGCGTTCTTCAGCTTATGTTTAACGCCGTAGACGTGATAGTCGTCGGCAGATATTGCGGAAGCGCGGCGCTTGCGGCGGTCGGCTCCACCGGCTCCCTCGTCAGCCTTACCGTGAATCTGTTCATGGGGCTGTCTGTCGGGACAAGCGTCGCCGTCGCCCAAAGCCTTGGCGCCGACAGAGCAAACGACGCGCGGGAGACTGTTCACACGTCGATAGCCATAAGCCTTATATGCGGAGTTGTTGTTTCGTTCACCGGTATTTTGGGCGCGCGCGGTATGCTCGGCTTAATGGGTTCCCCAAAAAACGTCATCGATTTATCGGCGCTTTATCTTCGCGTTTATTTCCTCGGTATGCCCGCGTCAATGGTCTTTAATTTCGGCGGCGCAATCGTGAGGGCGACAGGCGACACAAAGCGCCCTCTTTATATTCTCACCATTGCCGGAGCTGTAAATGTAGTTTTAAACCTGTTTTTTGTCATCACTTTCAAAATGGGTGTCGCCGGAGTTGCCATTGCAACAGTACTTTCACAGTTTGTCTCGGCCGCGCTCATTATTTTATTGCTCACAAAGCTCGGCGACTGCTGCCGCCTTGACTTGAAAAATATGCGGATTTACAAGGATAAGCTTCGTTTCATATTTAAGATCGGCATACCGGCCGGCATCCAAAGCATGATTTTTTCATTTTCCAATGTCCTCATTCAATCGGGAATTAACTCCTTCGGCTCGACGGCAATGGCGGGCAACGCCGCCGCCGCGAACCTTGACGGCTTTATTTACGCCTCTATGAACGCCGTTTATCAAGGCAGCCTTGCGTTTACGGGACATCATGTGGGCGCCAAAAAATATCATCGGATAAACAAAATTTGCGGCTATTCGTGCCTTATCGCCGTCATAATCGGGATTTCTGCGGGTGGACTTATGTTTCTTTTCGGAAAACCGCTCCTCGGCATATATTCACGCGACGGCGCCGTGATAGCGAGCGGCATGATTCGCCTTTCAATCGTCGGGACAACATACTTCCTATGCGGCATAATGGAGGTTGTGAGCGGGCAGATACGCGCAATGGGGCAATCCTTGCTGCCGATGGCCGTGTCAACATTCGGCATCTGCGTTTTGAGGATTATTTGGATTTACACCGCCTTTGCCTCAATTCACACGCTGCAAATTCTCTATCTTTCATATCCTATCACATGGATTGTAACTGACATCGCCCACCTCATCAGCTTTTTTGCCGTCAAAAAGAGACTTATAAAAAGCGACAGCGAATATGTCGCCCCCGCAAAGCCGGAGAAATAACAGCCCGGCATCTCCTGTTTTGATTTTTTTCCGCCCCGACTTTCGGATGTTAAAATCCCCCGAATCATGTCTGCACTGAATTTTTGTGTGTCGCGGGCAGTTCATCGCGGGCAGTTCTTTGAATCTTTTCTTTAAAAGCCCTTTAAAAAGTCGGGGCTTCTGTTTTCATTTGATATGTCCTTTTGGTAAAGCCGGCCATGAGGGCGTCTCTTTTTTATTTGCGCATATTTTGCTGTTCTGACTGAATTATACCATAAATTAAAGGTTTTGTCCTAATTTTCAAGTCTTTTCCTTTATCATTGTACCGAAACTCAAGCTTTGATTACTGGTTACTTAAAAAGCGGAGTTGTGAAATATCTTTCAGCCGTATCAGGCAAAACAGTAACGACGACCTTGCCTTCGCCGAGCTTTTCCGCAAGCTTAACTGCCGCGGCGACATTTGTGCCGCTTGATATGCCGCACATCAAGCCCTCATGCTTTGCAAGGTCTTTTGCTGTTTTAATCGCGTCTTCGTCCGTTATAATGCACACTTCCTCGTATATGTCCATATTTAATATCCCGGGAATAAGTCCGTCGCCGATGCCCATCTGGAGGTGCGTGCCGACAGTTCCGCCCGCAAGGATTGCCGCGTTTTGCGGCTCGACCGCCCATATTGTTATGTCGGGATATTGAGCCTTCAGCGCCTCGCCTATGCCTGTTATCGTCCCGCCCGTCCCTATACCTGAGCAAAAGCCGTCTATCGGGCCTTCCACCTGTTCCATAATCTCAAGCGCTGTGTGGTGGCGGTGCGCCTGCGGATTCGCCGCGTTTTCAAACTGCTGCGGGATAAAAACGCGCTTGTCCTCACGCGCCATTTTCTCGGCCGTTCTTATACATTCCTTTATACATTCGCCGATATTTCCTTTGTCATGCACAAGTCTCACCTCTGCGCCGTAATGCTTTACAAGCATACGCCTTTCCTCGCTGACAGAATCAGGCATAATTATTACTGTGCGATATCCTTTTACGGCGCCAATCAACGCAAGTCCGATGCCTTGGTTTCCGCTTGTCGGCTCCGCCAATATTGTGTCCCGATTTATAATCCCGCGCTTTTCCGCGTCGCACACCATGTTGTATGCCGTCCTTGTTTTAATCGAGCCGCCGACATTCAGGCCCTCAAACTTTACAAGGATTTCCGCCGCGCCGCGACGCGCTGTTTTATTAAGCCTTATCATGGGAGTGTGACCTATCGCTTCAAGTATGTTGTTGTATATCATAATATTATCTCTCCGAATTTCCAAAATTAATTTATTTTTGATAAAAAGAAGATTTACCGCAGATTATCCCTATCATTATATGGCGTCAATTTCATTTATGAGAATGTCTGCAAATTTAGTTTTAGATGCTCATACGGTTAAAGTTTACAAAAACATATAAATATTTTTGTTGACTTTTAATAGAATAAAGTGTATTATATACGCAGACGTTCACTGACACTCGGCGAGAGGATGAAGCATGCCGTGTTAAAATCCACACTGTCGTCCATATGGGGGCTTCTTGGCGGCGCCGCCGGTTTTTTCTTTTTGCGGCGCATTGTCGCAGGAGTGCTATCACATGAAAAGACAAACATTCTCTCTATTATGGCTTTTGTTTTCCTTCCCTTCGCTGTGCTGATTCCCGTCGCTTTTACGGCGCCGAGCGAAATTCTTCTTTGCGGAAGCTTTTTCGCCGGAGTTATCATCATCTCCGCGGTGATAAGCTTTTTGCGCGGCATCAATAAAACCAATTAAAGGATATGACTGTTAATGAAACCCCTTGATATCGTTCTTTTAACCGTTGCCGCCGTTGTAGCCGCAACGGGTTTCTTTACACGAATTCGTATCAAAACGAGACTGAAAAAGCCAAACATCTCTTTAAAAAAACTTAAAAGAATCAAAACTTTAAGCTCTGTTATGTCGCTTGCCGGCTCATGGCTTTTTGTTGTGCGGTTTCTTGCCGCCGTTTTCGGCTCAAGAAGCAGGGGCGAGTTCAGCGTTGAGCTCGGCGCTGAAAAGTGGAGTTTTTTCGGGCACAGCCTTAGCAGCACCGTTATTGTGACTTGGGCTATTATTATCGTGCTGCTTTTGCTTTCGCTGATTGTGCGGATTTTCATAATCCCTAAATTTTCCGATGTTCCAAAGGGCCTGCAAAAGCCGCTTGAAATAATTGTCGAATATATTGACAAATATACCGAATCAAACGCGGCAGGCATTGGTAAAAACCTTGGGGCTTATATTTTTACGGTTGCGGTGTTCATGATATCCTGCGCCGCCGCGGAGCTTCTGGGAGTGCGCTCACCCACTGCCGACCTTACGATGACAGCCGCCATGGCGCTCATTACATTTGTTTTAATAAACTATTACGGCATAAAGCACAAGGGCTTTTCGGGAAGGCTGAAATCACTTGCATCGCCGACACCTCTTGTTTTTCCAATCAGGGTTATCAGCGACTTTGCCATACCTGTATCCATGGCTTGCCGTCTGTTCGGCAATATGTTAGGCGGGCTTATTGTCATGGAGCTTCTGTATTATGCCCTCGGCAGCGCCGCCATAGGCATACCGAGCGTCGTCGGCTTGTACTTTAATGTCTTTCATCCGCTTATCCAGGCTTTTATCTTTGTTACTTTGACGCTCACATTTATTAACGAGGCGGCTGAAACAACAGAAACAGCTTAACAACGGGCGGTTAAAACCGCTCGAATATAAATTCGGAGGTAAAATCTTATGAACACAGGCAACATCGCTTTAGGGGCGGCACTTTGTCTATTGTCATCAACAGCCGCGGGGCTTGCAATGGGTCTCGCAACGGGAAAAGCTGTCGATGCCGTGGGGCGTCAGCCTGAGGCGTCAGGCAAGATAAGCTCAATTCTCCTGCTTGGTCTCGCGCTTACAGAGTCGACGGCAATTTACGGCTTTGTCACTGCTCTGATAGTCTTGTTCACTCTCAAATAAGGACGGTTGCTTATATGAATCTTGATCCGTTGGAAATCATAATACACATTATAAATATCATCGCGCTGTTCGCTATACTGCGGTTTTTGCTTTATGATCCCATCCACAGCTTCATGGCGTCACGCGCCCAAAACATCAGCTCGCGGCTCGACGAGGCCGACGAGGCAAAAGAGAACGCGCTTAAAGCAAAAGAAATGTACGACGCGCTTATATCTGATTCGGAGGAGGCGTCGGAAAAAAAGCTGGCCGAGATAATTATCAAGGCAAACGCCGACGCCGAGGCAATCGTTGAAAATGCAAACGACAGGGCAAACGCCATCATCAGCGACGCCCGCGGCAGCGCCGAGGCAGAAAGAAAAGATATCCTCGACAGCGTTCGCGGGGATATAACAGACATTTCTCTTAAAATTGCCGAAAAGATTCTTTCGAGAGAGATAAGCGAGAGCGACAACCGCAGGATAATCAACAGCTATTTTGACGGCAGGGAGTGAATCCGATGTCAAAGGCTTTACTGAAAATCGCAGGCTCCTTCAGCAGTGACGACATTGACAAGATAACAAAGGGCTTTGAAAAGCTTTTGGGGCGGCAGATAGATTTTGAAATAGTTGAGGACAGCTCCCTTATAGGGGGCTTTGCCGCATATATAAACGGCAAGGTATATGACTCAACCGTCGCCCTGCAGCTCAAAAACATCAGGCGCGGCTTTCTCAAGGATTAGGGAGTTTATATGGATAATGATTTTAAGTCTATAGGCACATTTCTGAAGGAAAAATTAAAGAAGTTTGAATACACTCCCAAGGAGTATGAATACGGCGTCGTCAAGAGCTGCGCTGATGAAATCGCGCGTATAGACGGCTTGCCGCGCTGCCGCTATGGGGAGCTTTTAGAGTTTGGCGGCTCCGAATACGGGATTGCGCTTGAGCTTCGTGAAAACGCCGTCGATGCCGTTCTGCTTAACAAAAGCGGCACAGTCGTTCCCGGCGAAATGGTCAGCCAGACCGGCAGAGTTGCACAGGTGTGTGTCGGCGACGGGCTTTTGGGAAGAATCATAGACCCGATTGGCAGGCCGTTGGACGGTCTCGGCGCCGTGCCGTCAGACGAGTTTCGCCCGCTTGAGTCGCACGCGCCCACCATCATGCAGCGGACAGGCGTAAACACTCCGCTCGAAACAGGAATCCTTGCAATCGACAGCATGATTCCAATCGGCAGAGGGCAAAGAGAGCTTATAATCGGCGACAGGCAGACAGGGAAAACATCCATCGCCCTCACGGCAATAATAAACCAAAAAAAGGACGATGTTTTCTGCGTTTATTGCGCAATAGGGCAAAAAGCGTCAAGTATCGCCCAAGTCGCCGCAAAGCTTAAAAGCGTCGGCGCTCTTGACAACACTGTAATTGTCGCCTCGACAGCAGACGACTGCGCGTCGATGCAGTATTTAACTCCTTATTCAGGCTGCGCGATAGCCGAAAAGTTTATGCGCGACGGCAGGGACGCGCTCATTGTTTATGACGACCTTAGCAAGCACGCCGCGGCGTACAGGGCAATGTCGCTGCTGCTGCGCCGCCCGTCAGGCAGGGAAGCGTACCCGGGCGATGTATTTTATCTCCACAGCAGGCTGCTTGAGCGTTCGGCAAAGCTGTCCGACGAATATGGCGGCGGCTCCTTGACCGCTTTGCCGATAGTCGAAACGATGTCGGGAGACATATCGGCATATATACCGACAAACGTCATCTCGATAACGGACGGTCAGATATATCTTGAAAGCGAGCTGTTTAACGCCGGAATACGTCCCGCCATAAATGTAGGGCTTTCAGTTTCCCGCGTCGGACGCTCCGCGCAGTATAAGGCTATGAGCGGCATTTCCGGCAACCTGCGCCTTGATCTCGCCCAATACAGGGACACAGCGATTTTCGCGCAGTTCGGCGCTGATATTGATGAGTCCACTGCTTCCCTCCTGCGCCGCGGGGAGCGACTCACAGAGCTTTTAAAGCAGGCAAGAGACATTGTTTTTCCGCTTTCACGGCAAGTCGCCGTCCTGCTGTCTTACAACAACAATCACTTTGACGGCATAGACTTAAATAAAGTCGCCGCCGCGCGCGACGGTCTGCTTGAAAGATTGGAAAGCAGCATCGGCGACACAATGCGCTCCATCGACGGCTCCGGAGAGCTTTCCGAAAACGATATGAATATTCTGACGCAGGCGTCGGGCGCTTTTTTTGAGGAGCTGAAAAATGCAAAACACTAATGAAATTAAATATCACATGAGCGCCGTCGCAGAAACAAGAAAAATAACAAGCGCCATGAACCTTATCTCCTCGGCTCGGCTGCAAAAAGTCATGAAGCACATATATTACAACAACGAATACCTTTCACGCGTCCAGTCGTCCATGAAGCATATGCTTTCCTCCCCGCGCCCCGTAGATCATTCCTACTTGAAAACAGGCGTCGGAAAACGCAGGCTCTATATTGTCGTCGCCGGTGACAAGGGCATGGTCGGCTCTTACAATTCCGATGTGCTTAATTTCGCTCTTAAAGAAATAGAGCCGTTTGACGACATCATGCTGGCGACAATAGGACTTGTGGCGGGCGACTTTTTCAGGTCAAAGGGCATAAAGCCGGACATAGAAATTCCCGGTCTTTCACAGAACCCGACACTTTATAACGCCCGTGAATTGATGCGGGAGATAGTCGATCTTTACTCGACTGACGAGGTAAGATCTGTTTATTTCATCTATACGACATTCACAATGGAGTCGGCGTCAAAGCCGGTGATTGACAGATTCCTGCCGTTAAGAATTCATGATTATGAAGACATAAAGCTAAGCGAACCAAATCGCGAGATATTATATGTTCCGTCGGCAACAGAGGTTTTTGAGAAGCTTGTGCCGCAGTACCTTGTCGGCATCATTTTCGGGGCGCTTGTCCAAAGCCACGCAAGCGAGCATTTTGCCCGCATGAGCGCGATGCAAAGCGCGACAGACAATGCCGACGAGCTTTTGAAGAAGCTCAAGCTCAAGTATAACACCGCCCGCCAATCGGCAATAACTCAAGAAATCGCCGAAATATCGGGCAGCCTTGCGGCAGACCGGGAGGTTTGGATTTGACAGAAGATAACACACCTAAGGGGAAAATTATTAAAATAAGCGGTCCTGTGCTTGATGTCGTTTTTATGTCGGGCAAGCCGAAAACAAACAGCCTGCTTGTCACGGCGGACGGCATTCACATGGAGGTTGTGGCGCACGTTTCAAAGGACGTCGTCCGTTGCATAGCGCTTGAGACTATCGACGGTCTTTACTGCGGCGCCGAGGTCGAGGACACCGGCAGGGGAATTTGTGTGCCTGTCGGAGAAGGAACGCTCGGCAGGGTCGTAGACGTGCTGGGGCGTCCCATTGACGAATTAGGCGAAATAGATGCGCCGAAATGGGACATTCACCGCGAATCGCCGAGGTTTTCGGAAATCAATCCGTCAACCGACTTTTTTGAAACGGGCATCAAGGTCGTCGATTTGCTCGCGCCTTACGCAAAGGGCGGGAAAATCGGACTGTTTGGCGGCGCCGGTGTCGGAAAGACAACTCTCATACTTGAGCTTATTCATAACGTGGCTTTGCGCCACGGCGGATATTCAGTTTTTACGGGCGTCGGAGAGCGCAGCCGTGAAGGCAATGAGCTGATTAACGATATGCGCAATTCCGGCGCAATCACAAAGGCGGCGATGGCGTTCGGTCAGATGAACGAACCTCCGGGGGCGCGTATGCGTGTCGCTCTCACAGGTCTTACGATGGCCGAATATTTCAGGGATGTGCTGAAAAAAGATGTTCTGTTGTTTATCGACAACATATTCCGATACGTCCAAGCGGGCAACGAGGTTTCCGCCCTGCTCGGGAGGATGCCGTCGGCAGTCGGCTATCAGCCCACTCTCGCCACGGAACTGGGTGAGCTTGAGGAGAGGATTGCCTCGACAAAAAACGGCTCCATCACATCCGTACAGGCAATTTACGTCCCTGCCGATGACCTTACAGACCCCGCCCCCGCCGCGATATTTTCACACCTTGACTCCACCACCGTTCTTTCAAGGCAGGTGTCTGAAATGGGCATTTACCCGGCTGTGAACCCGCTTGAGTCAAGCTCCAAAACTCTTTCGCCTGAAATTGTCGGCCGCGAGCATTATGAAACGGCGGAGCGTGTGCGCGAATGCCTCCAGCGCTACAACGAGCTGAAAGACATTATCGCGATACTCGGCATAGAGGAGCTTTCCGACGACGATAAAAACGCCGTCCACCGCGCAAGGAGGATACAGCGTTTCTTGTCACAGCCGATGAGTGTCGCGGAGATTTTTTCAGGCATAAAGGGGCGTTATGTCACTGTCAAGGAAACAGTCAGAAGCTTTAAAATGATTGTGGACGGCGAAGCGGACGAGCTGCCCGAAGCGGCTTTTTACATGGTCGGCGGCATCGACGAAGCTTTTGAGAAGGCAAAAACGCTATGAATAATTTTAATCTCAACATCATGACCCCGGAGCGTATGTTCTTCAGCGGCAAGGCAAAAGGGCTGATAATCACGGCGCCTGACGGAGAATTATGTATTCTTGCCGGTCATATCCCGCTTGTCGCGCCCATCGTAATAGGGGTTTTAAAGATTAATCTTAACGGAGAATGGAAAAGCGCTTTCTGCTCCGAAGGCTTTATTGAGGTTCTGCATAACAGTGTCACAGTCTTTGTTCAGGCGTGCGAATGGCCCGAAGAAATAGACATCGTGAGGGCGCGCAGATCCTTGGAAAGAGCGCGCGAGCATTTAAGGCAAAAGCAAAGCGTCAAGGAGTATAAGGAGTCAAAAATCGCGCTTTCCCGCGCCATGGCAAGGTTAAGGATTACGCGGCAAAATATTAACTCGGACTAAAACAGACGTGCGAACTTAAATCGGCTTTTTAAAGTCTGTTAAAATGAAGGCTTTTGCTTTTTTGGTTTGACCGGAGCTTTTGCCGCAAAGCAATTTCATATGATATTTTCATAAAAAAACAAGAAAAGACTTCCGGAAATTTTGCGCGGCAAAAAAGATTCCTGAAAAATTTGTGTGTTGACTTTATTATAAGAATCTGTTATTATTTCGTTCGTAATGGGCAAGGGGTTGTATATGCTGCGGAGTAGTGACCCGCATCGTATACATCTTCTTGCTTATTATTTTGTTTTGGCGCTGTTTGCAAAAGATTTTTAACTTTACTGAAACACATTAATATAAGAACTAACTGCGGAGGTGCGTTTGTGAGAATAGGGCTGGATGTCGGCTCGACGACAATAAAATGTGTCGTCATGGACGACAATGAAAACATTATTTTTAAAAGCTATGAAAGGCATTATTCACATATCGTGGAAAGCGCCCATAAGGTGCTTGGCGGGATTGTCGAAAAGTTTGGAGATTGCGAGGCATTCCTTTCAATTTCCGGCTCGGCGGGGATGGGCATGGCGCAAAAGTGCCGTATTCCCTTTGTGCAAGAGGTTTTTGCGACAAGAGTCGCCGCCGGGAAATACACGCCCGACGCCGACGTCATCATCGAGCTTGGCGGAGAGGACGCTAAAATCATCTTTTTGTCAAACGGCATGGAGGTTCGCATGAACGGCTCCTGCGCCGGCGGCACGGGAGCGTTTATCGACCAGATGGCGGCTTTGCTTGACGTTTCTGTCGAGGAGCTTGACGAGCTTGCCGCCACGAGCGAAAAGGTTTACACAGTCGCCTCCCGCTGCGGCGTTTTTGCAAAAACCGACATACAGCCGCTTTTAAACCAAGGCGCGCAAAAACGCGATATTGCCGCGAGCATCTTTTACGCCGTCGTCAACCAAACAGTCGGCGGTCTTGCTCAAGGCCGCCCAATCAAAGGAAACATTGTCTATCTGGGCGGTCCGATAACCTTTTTGCCGCAGCTTAAAAAAGCTTTTGACAAAACACTCGGACTTGAGGGCGTTTGCCCGGAAAACTCACTTTATTTCGTGGCGTGCGGGGCGGCGCTGTACTCTGACGAAAAGCTCCTTCTAAGCGACGCCGCGGACAGGCTTTCAAAATATGACGGCGACGCGGGTTTCAGCTTCAACGAGCCGCTTTTTAAAGACCGTGAGGAATACGACAGCTTTATAAAGCGCCATGACAAAAACAAGGTCGAGCGCGGCGAGATTAACGATTCAACCGGCGCGGTGCATATCGGTGTTGACGCAGGCTCCACGACTGTCAAATGCGCCGTTATTGACGAAGGCGGCCGCCTGCTGCTTTCAAGCTACCAATCAAACAGCGGCAATCCCGTTCCGCAAGTCAAAGCCTTTCTCCAAAACCTTTACAGCGAGCATCCGGGCGTTGAAATCGCTTCTGTGACGACGACAGGCTACGGCGAGGACATCATCAAAAAGGCGTTCCACGCCGATTTCGGCATTGTCGAGACAGTCGCTCATTTCACGGCCGCCAAAAAATTCATGCCCGACGTCGACTTTGTCATTGATATCGGCGGTCAGGATATGAAATGCTTTCAGATAAAAGACGGAATCATCACAAACATATTTTTAAACGAAGCGTGTTCCTCGGGCTGCGGTTCCTTTCTCCAAACATTTGCGGAGGCTTTGGGTCACAATGTCGAGGACTTTTCCGAGATGGGGCTTTTTGCGCCCGCGCCTGTCGAGCTTGGTTCGCGCTGCACTGTTTTTATGAACTCAAGCATAAAGCAAGCGCAAAAAGACGGCGCCACACCCGACAATATTTCGGCGGGGCTTTCGATAAGCGTCGTCAAAAACGCTCTTTACAAGGTCATAAGGGCGCAGGATCCGCATATGCTCGGCAGACATATAGTCGTGCAGGGCGGAACTTTCCTTAACAAGGCGGTTTTGCGCGCTTTTGAAAAAGAGCTTGACGCGCAAGTCGCCGCCCCCGACATCGCCGGGCTTATGGGAGCTTACGGCGCGGCTCTTTACGGCATGAGCAAAAGCCCCTCCGAAAGCGGCGTCGCCGACAAGGAATCGCTTGATAATTTTACTCACGACGTAAAGTCTGTTCGCTGCAGCGGCTGCGAAAATAATTGCCGCTTGACTGTAAACACCTTTTCCGGCGGCGGGAAATTCATCAGCGGAAACCGATGCGAGCGCCCCGTCACAAGCAAAAAGACTGACGAATCGCTCAATATATACAGCTTTAAGCGCTCACTGCTCGCCGATTACAAATCCTGCAAGGGTCCGCGCGGGACAATTGGGATACCGATGGGCTTGAATTTTTACGAAACTTATCCGTTTTGGCACACTCTTTTCACAAAGCTTGGGTTCGGCGTCGTCCGCTCCCCGAGGTCTGACAGAAAGCTTTACCTTGAGGGGCAATCAACCATCCCGTCCGACACAGTCTGTTTTCCCGCCAAGCTTCTCCACGGACACGTCGCGGAGCTTTGCAAGATGGACGAGGTTGACACAATTTTCTACCCGTGCATGACATACAACATCGACGAGGGCAAGGGCGACAACCATTACAACTGTCCTGTCGTTGCCTACTACCCCGAGGTAATAGCCGCCAGCATGAAGGAAGTGCTTTCAGGCAAGGTCTTTATTTATGATTATGTCGGCATTGATAAAAAACGATATTTCCCGCGCAAATTCACCGATATCCTCGCAAAGTATTATGACGGAATTACATATAAGGAAGTCAAGGCCGCGGCAAGGGAGGCCTATGCCGAATACGACAGGTTCCTTGAGCGTATCAGGGAAAAGGGCACGGAAATAATAAGTGAAGCGCGAAAGAAAAATATGTTGATCATTGTGCTGGCGGGCAGACCATATCACATTGACGAGGAGGTTTGCCACGGCATCGACACGCTTGTCGCGGGCTTTAACACAGCCGTCATTTCGGAGGACGCGATAAGTCATCTGACAAAAAAATTCAAAGCCGGTGTTCTTAACCAATGGACATACCACACACGGCTTTACTGTGCCGCTAAATATGTCTGCACACAGCCCGATATGCAAATCGTACAGCTGGTGTCGTTCGGCTGCGGCGTTGACGCCGTGACCACAGACGAGGTTCGCTCTATTCTTGAAAGCGGCGAAAAGATTTATACGCAGGTAAAAATTGATGAGATAACTAATCTCGGCGCCGTAAAGATAAGGCTGCGCAGTCTGTTGGCGGCTATCGGCTATTGACTTTTAAGAAAGGAACAAGCGCATGGCAAAAAACAAAAACCCGGACAGGGTTGAATTCACAAAGGAAATGAAAAAACAAGGCTATAATATCCTTGTGCCCATGATGGCGCCCATTCATTTCAAAATGATAGAAAAGGCGTTCCGCGAAAACGGATATCATTTGGTTTTGCTTTACAACAGCAGCAGAGCTGTCGTCGAGGAAGGACTTAAATATGTTCATAACGACACTTGCTATCCCGCGCTTCTTGTTATCGGGCAGATGATAGACGCTTTAAACAGCGGCGACTACGACGTAAACCGCACCGCCTTGATGATAACACAGACAGGAGGCGGCTGCCGCGCGTCAAACTACATACACCTGCTCCGCAAGGCCTTGAAAAAGGCGGGGTATGAGCAAGTCCCCGTCATAAGCCTAAACATATCAGGGCTTGAACGCAGCGAGGGCTTCAAGCTGACGCCGAAAATCGGGATTAGCTTTATGGCAGGGATTGTTTACGGCGACGTGCTGATGCTTTTGCACAATCAGACACGGTCATATGAGATTAACCCCGGCGAAAGCGCCGCTCTCGTTGAAACGTGGACAGACAAAATCGTGGCTCAGCTAAGCGGCGGGAAAGGCTGGCGCATGAAAGATGTAAAAGCTAACCTTGCGGCGATTACGGCTGATTTCGCGAAAATTCCAGTCAAAAGGACTCCAAAGGTCAAGGTCGGCGTCGTGGGTGAAATTTACGTCAAATATTCGAGCCTCGGAAACAACAATCTTGAGGACTTTCTCATCGCGGAAAACTGCGAGGTTTGCGTGCCCGGCATCATGGGCTTCGCTCTGTTCAAGGTTGATAACAGGCTTGAGGACATAAAGCTTTACGGCGGCAAATACGCCAAAAAGGTCATTGTCACCTTCCTGATGGATTATCTGACAAAGCTTGAGGACGTCATAGTGGAGGCTGTTGAAAAGCATCCGCAATTCATGCCGCCGGCGCGCTATTCTCACATCAAAAAGCTTGTTGACGGCTTCATAGGATACGGCAACAAAATGGGTGAGGGCTGGCTTCTCACGGCGGAGATGGTCGAGCTTGTGGACAGCGGGTTTGAAAATATTGTCTGCACACAGCCGTTCGGCTGCCTGCCAAATCATATTTGTGCAAAGGGAATGATAGGCAAGATAAGGGACAGCTACCAAAATTCAAACATCGTGCCGATAGACTATGACCCCAGCGCCTCCCCCGTCAACCAAGAAAACAGAATCAAGCTTATGCTTGCCGTCGCGAAAGAGCGGTTAAACGAGAGGGAGGAGCAAAAACAGCGCGAAAAGGACGCGGCTCTTGTCTGACTTTATTTCGATGGAGGTGTAAGTCCGCCGATGGAAAAGTGTTTTATCTTCGGGGCGGGCGAATATTTCGGCAGTCTGCCTGAAATTCCGCCCGACTGCTTTGTCATCGCGGCTGACGGAGGTTATTCACGCCTTGCGGCTGCCGGAATCGAGCCGGGGCTTATCGTCGGGGATTTTGACTCGCTCGGATATGTTCCCGCGTCTGACAACGTACTGAAATTCCGCTCCGAAAAAGACAAGACTGACACGGAGCTTGCAATCGACGAGGGGCTGAAGCGCGGCTGCCGCAAATTTTATATTTACGGCGGCACAGGCGGCAGGCTTGACCACACTCTCGCAAATATTCAATGTCTGGCGCGGCTTTCAAAGCTTGGCTTGCGCGGCTTTCTTTTTGGCGGCGGCTTTGCCGTCACAGCCTTGACAGACGGCTCCATCGATTTTGACAAAAACCACAAAGGATATATATCTGTTTTCGCGCACGGCGGGTCTGCCTGCGGAGTAGATGAATCGGGCTTTAAATATCGGCTCACAAACGCTACCCTTTCAAGCGACGCGCCCATCGGTGTCAGCAACGAGTTCACGGGGACAAAGGGCAAGGTTTCCGTAAAGCGCGGCACATTGATTATTGTTTATCAAAACACTTGACAAGCGGCTTTTGTTGATTTATAATCTTTATGACAATTGAATATGCCAAAGGGGTGCTGATGTTTTCGGCTGAGATTGAGGCTTACAGCCTCTGACCCTGTGAACCTGATGCGGGTAATGCCGACGTAGGAATTGTTTCGTTGTGCCGTCGGGTTTCCGATTGGCATTTTTCTTTGTTTGCTCAATGCGGCATTTGCGCTAAAAGCATCTGAAAGGAATAAGAAGAAATGAACGAAAAAATTCAGCGCCTCACAGTCAGCGGTATTTTTATCGCCCTTGCAACCGTCCTGTCCCTTTTGACAGTGGCTCAGCTTCCTTACGGCGGGTCTATAACGCCGTTCAGCATGCTTCCGATAGTAATGCTCGCTTATATTTACGGTGTCAGGTGGGGTGTTTTGTCCGGCTTTGTTCACGGGCTTATTCAAGCCGCTTTCGGCGCCGCCGTTTCGTCCGCTTTTGCCGGTCAAAGCGTCGGGGCTATAGCCGGCATTTTATTTATTGATTACTGCGCGGCGTTTGCCGTCCTTGGTCTTGCCGGAATTTTCAAAGGCAAGTTAAAAAGTCACGGCGCGGCATTTGTTCTCGGAACACTCGTATCAACGACCTTGCGCTACGCCGCGCACATCATTTCGGGCTGTATCTTTTTCGGCAGCTATGCCAATTGGTTTTTCAGCCAAGAGTCCGTGTCATCCTTCGGCACGGAAATTCTTGAGCGCTTCGGCGGCGCAAAGCTGATTTTAATATATTCGTCAATATATAACGCCACTTTCATGATTCCGGAAATAATCTTGACAACAGCCGCCGCGGCTCTCATAATTTCAGTCAAGCCCATAAGGCGTGAAATCATCGGCAAGTGAGATTTTCGGGGCAAATTAACAAAGCCGAACGCTTTATGATATCTCCAGTTTTGACATTTTTTATGTTTGTTAAAATTTCTTTTGCTTTCACTTTATGTTTCAAAAAGCGGTGATTTTAAAAAATATCACTGCTTTTTTTAATTTTTTTGCAAATCAAATCAAAAAACATCATTTTTTGATGTATTAAAGCTAAAAAGAGATTGACATAAGCGGCTGAATATTTTAAAATTAAACAATACTTTTATCGGGCGTGTGACTATGGGGAGTTTGTGTGTGCTTTCCGTGTCCGTTAAATCAAACGAAATCACGCCCCGCGGCGTAATCCTTTGCAGGATTACACGCAACTTAATTTTTGACGGAGGGAAGAGTACATGACTAATTCTTACAACCCATTTGAAAGCGCGAAAGCACAGTTCGACGCCGCGGCTAACATTCTTAATCTTAACGAAAGCACAAGAGAGCTTCTCCGCGAACCAATGAAGGAAATACATTTCACCATTCCCGTAAAAATGGACGACGGCTCGACAAAGGTTTTTAAAGCTTTTCGCATTATACATAACGATGCCCGCGGACCCGCAAAGGGCGGAATTCGGTTTCATCCACAGGAAACAGTGGACACTGTCCGCGCGCTGTCTATGTGGATGACATGGAAATGCTCCGTCGTCAACATTCCTTTGGGCGGAGGCAAGGGCGGCGTCATTTGCGACCCGCACAACCTCTCTTTGTCCGAGCAGGAAAGGATTTGCCGCGGCTATGTGCGCCAGTTAAATTCACTTGATCCTAATAAGGACGTCCCCGCTCCCGATATAATGACTAACGGACAGCACATGCTTTGGATGCTTGACGAATACGAGACAATAAAGGGCGGGCATTTTCCCGGAGTTATCACAGGCAAGCCCGTCGGCATGGGCGGCTCGCTTGGCAGGACGGAAGCCACCGGCTACGGCATAATATATGTTCTGAAAGCATTTCTTTCCGAAATCGGAATGCCCTTGGCCGACACCACAGTCAGCTTACAGGGCTTTGGAAACGTCGGCGAATACGCGGCGCGTATGTTCACCGATTTGGGCGGCAAGGTTATTGCTGTTTCCTGCTGGGATCAAAGCAAGGGCGAATCATTTACATTCAAAAAAAGCGAGGGGTGCGACATTCCACAGCTTGCTTCCTTTAAGGACGCTTACGGCGGCATAGACAGAAAAAAGGCCGAGTCGGCGGGATATGAAGTTTTGCCGGGCGACAGCTGGATAAGTCAGGATGTCGATATCTTAATCCCCGCGGCTCTCGAAAACCAAATTACACCCGACATAATGCCGAAAATCAGCAAAAAGGTCAAAATCATATGCGAGGGCGCTAACGGCCCCACGACCCCCGACTGTGACCCGCTGATTAAGGAGCGCGGCATAGAGTTGCTGCCCGACTTTTTGTGCAACGCGGGCGGCGTGACTTGCAGCTACTTTGAGCAGGTTCAAAGCAATATGAATTACTTTTGGAGCAAGACGGAGGTCTTGAGCAAGCTTGAATATTACATGACAGAGGCATTCCACGATGTTTACAGCCTTTCAAGGTCAAACAATCTATATATGCGCGACGCGGCTTATATCATAGCCGTCAGCCGTGTTGCCGAAGCTGTCCAGCTGCGCGGCTGGGTATAATCAGGCTTTCCGCGCCGCGCCGATTCGTCGGATCGGCGCGGGCGCGCGGGATTTAAAGCCGAAAGCCCGCATAGTAATTGAATGCCGCCCCCTTTGTGTGTGGTGTCATATTTATGTCAGGGCGTCAAGGCGGCAATCCCCCTATTATTCCGCCCCCTCACACTCACCCTGTCTGCCCACTTTTACCCTGCACTTTCGCCCCCACCCTGCCCTCCTGCACTCACCGGAAAAGGCAATTTTCTTTGTTCCGAAGCAGCCTGCAAAGCGCTGTTTAAATCTATACTTATAAAATATAAGGGGAGAAAAAAATGAAAAAGTATATGTGTATTCCATGCGGCTACATTTATGACCCTGAAATCGGCGACCCCGACGGCGGCATAGCGCCCGGCACTTCTTTTGAAGATATTCCGGACGACTGGCAATGTCCCATCTGCTTTGTCGGCAAGGAAGATTTTGAACTTATCACAGAATAGGAGAATCATTTAAATGAGCATGTTTTGTTATCAGTGTCAGGAGACAGCCGGAGGAAAAGGCTGCACCATTCGCGGCGTATGCGGCAAATCCGAAGAAGTCGCAAAGCTTCAGGATCTTCTGATTTATTCTCTCAAGGGCGTCGCGGAAGTCGTCGTAAAAGGAAAGCTTGACGTCAAAGAGCTTGGCGAGGCAAATTTTGGCACGCTCACAGGCCTTTTTATGACAATCACCAACGCAAACTTTGACGATGAAGCTATCGAAAGTCACATCATAAAGACGCTTGCCGTCAGGGATGAGCTAAGAGCGTCTGTCAAAGCGGACGATTTGCATGACGCCGCGTTATTTACTGTGGATTCAAGAGCGTCCATGCTTGAAAAAGCCGCTCTTGTCGGTGTGGCGTCCACGGAGGACGAGGACATACGCTCCCTTCGTGAGATGATTGTTTACGGTCTCAAGGGCATGGCGGCTTATGCGGAGCACGCAACAGTCGCAGGCAAGGAAGATCTCGATATCAACGCTTTTATATATGAGGCTCTTGCCGCGACGCTTGACGATTCTTTGTCTGCCGACGATCTTGTCGCTTTGACGCTTAAAACCGGTGAACACGGAGTTAAGGCAATGGCTCTCCTTGACGAAGCCAACACATCAAAATACGGAAATCCGGAAATAACACAAGTCGATATCGGCGTCAGGACAAATCCCGCGATCCTGATTTCGGGGCATGATTTTGTCGACCTTGAGCAGCTGCTTGAGCAGACAAAGGGTGAAGGCGTCGACGTTTATACACACGGCGAAATGCTGCCCGCGCACTACTATCCCGCCTTTAAAAAATATGATAACTTCGTCGGCAACTACGGCAACGCGTGGTGGAAGCAGATTGATGAGTTCGGTCCCTTTAACGGTCCGATTTTGTTTACCACCAACTGCATTGTTCCGCCGAGAAGCGAAGAAATCAGGAGCAGAATTTTCACAACCGGCTCGTCCGGCTATCCCGGCTGCAAGCATATCAACCCCGGCAAGGACGGCAAAAAGGATTTTTCTGAAATTATTGCGCTCGCCAAAACTCTGCCCTCGCCGAAAGAAATCGAAACGGGCAGCATCGTCGGCGGTTTCGCGCATAACCAAGTCTCGCTTTTGGCCGACAAAATTGTGGATGCCGTAAAGTCGGGCGCCATTAAAAAGTTCTTTGTTATGGCGGGCTGTGACGGGCGCATGAGGTCGCGCGAGTATTACACCGAGTTTGCCCGGAAACTGCCGCTCGACACAATAATCCTCACGGCGGGCTGCGCTAAATACCGCTACAACAAGCTCAAACTCGGAGATATCGACGGGATACCGAGGGTTCTTGACGCCGGGCAGTGCAACGACTCTTATTCTTTGGCAGTCATAGCGCTCAAGCTCAAGGAAGTGTTCGGGCTGGACGATATTAACAAGCTTCCGATAGCCTTCAATATCGCGTGGTACGAGCAAAAGGCCGTCATTGTGCTTCTTGCGCTTCTTTATCTCGGCATAAAAAACATTCATCTCGGCCCCACGCTGCCCGGATTTTTGTCGCCAAACGTCGCTAAGGTTCTTGTTGAAAAATTCGGCATTGCGGGGATAGGCTCAGCAGACTCCGATATCGAGCTTTTTATGTCATAAAACCGCAAAACTACAGCCTGTGATCAAAAACAAACAAAGGTGGGTTCGTTATGAGCGATTGGATTTATCGGGCGCGTTTAAAGATTATTCCTCCCAACAAAATTGCCGCGGCGCAAAAGTTCTTTTCCGTTCTCGGCGGTTTTTTCGGCGGCGGCTCCGCTTCCTCGTTGACAAAGCTTGTAGCCTCCCTTGTCATTTTAGCCGAGTGTCTCGGGTGCGTCCTTTTTGACACGCCGGTCACGCCCTCGGGCGAGTGCCTCGACCTTGCCGGATATGAGCTTGTGCTGAGCGACGAGTTTGAGGGCGACAGGCTCGACACCGACATTTGGTCTTACCGCGCCAACGGCCCCCGCCGCTGCGGCTTTAATTTGGGCGACCAAAACAGCGTCGAAAACGGCAAGCTTGTTATGACAGCCGAATATAAAGACGGCGTCTATGGCGAGGGATGGTATTCCGCGATGATACGCACAAAAGAAGAATTTACATACGGATATTTTGAAATCCGCTGTAAAATCGGCGACGGCGACGGCTTCTGGAGCGCGTTTTGGCTCAATTCGCGCGGGATGGAAAGCGCCGAGGCCTCCGACGGCGGAAAGGGCGGCGCCGAAATAGATATTTTCGAGTCGAAAGGCGCCGCGGAAAACAACAGCGTCTACTCCACCGTCCATGCGGGCGGCTACGGCGACGGGCTTACCTCCCGCACAGTCGGGCGCTATAAGGTCAAGGATATACACAGCAAATACAACACATACGGCTTGAAGTGGACGCCCGACGAATACATTTTTTACATAAACGGCGTCGAGTCGGGCAGGCTTTCGGAAGCTGTTTCACAGTTTTTTGAATATGTCATAATTTCTCTTGAGCATCCGTCCGCCGCTCCGTCCGACACTGACCTTGTCGTCAAGTACTATATCGACTATGTGCGCGTATATCAGCTTCCCGATCAAGCTTCAAAGCTAAAGCTTGATTAGCTGATTCGGCAATCAACTGCCTGCATTTTGTGCAAACTTCGCGCCCTCCGCCATCAAGGTGGCGCGGGCGCTTTTTTTGAAAATCGGCTGTTATTGCTGTTGTTCTGATTTTTATACTTACTTAGCGGTCTTTTTTGTCGGCTTTATTAAAAGTTTCTGTTTCGGCTTGTTTAGTTTTCTGAATAATGCTATAATATTTTTATTAACAAAAGAAACTTTTCCGCGCGGCACGCCGGGGGCTTTGAGCAACCGGCATTTTAAAGACTGTTCCGCGTTTTGTTAAATCCGTTAAAAAGGAGATGTCTGTTTGAATGCAATTGTTTCAAAATTAAAAGAGTCATTGTTTTCTGTGCTTCCTATCACGGCAATCGTGATACTTCTTCACTTTACACTGACCCCGATAAGCGTGCCGGAGCTTATCCGATTTATTATAGGGTCTGTTTTAATAGTCGTCGGCCTGACTGTCTTCCTGCTGGGCGTCGATATATGTATTACGCCTATCGGTAAAACTGTCGGCGGCGCAATTGTCAAATTTAACAAGGTTTGGATTGTGGTCGTCGCGGGGCTTGCGCTCGGCTTTTTTATCTCAATCGCCGAACCCGACCTGCACATTTTCGCGGGTCAAGTTCAAGCCGTCACATCGGGGCTGATTTCAAAAAACATCTTGGTTGTCGTCGTCTCTGTGGGCGTTGCGATACTTATATCAATCGGTCTTGCAAGAATCGTTTACAGCTTTCCTCTCCACATAATGCTTTTTATACTCTACGGCGTCATACTTGTCCTTGCGCTGTTTTCCTCGCCGGAATTTTTGGCGTTTTCCTTTGACGCGTCCGGTGCGACCACCGGGGCTTTGACAGTTCCGTTTATTTTGGCGCTTGCGGCAGGTGTGTCGAACTTGAAGAAAAACAGCAAATCCTCAGAAAACGACAGTTTCGGTCTTGTCGGAATCGCGTCGGGAGGAGCTATTGTTGCCGTTTTGTTTATGAGCGTAGTCTCAAAAAGCGACAAAATAACAGGCACCTTGCAAAGCGCAACCTCATCATCCGAATCAATTTTTCTTCCCTTTTTAGAGAAATTGCCTGTGATTGCAGTCGAGGTTTTAATTGCCTTGTCCCCCATTTTAATCTTTTTCCTTATCTTTCAATACGCGTCTATGAAAATGCCGTGGACGACTGTGCGAAAGATATTGTTCGGCGCGTTGTTCACGTTTTTGGGGCTTGTCGCCTTTTTGCTCGGAGTGAACGCGGGCTTTATGAGTGTCGGGAGCGATGTCGGATTTAAGCTCGCGTCAATGGACAACAAGCTTTATTTGATTGTCGTTTCTTTCATAATAGGTTTGGTGACAATATTGGCGGAGCCGGCCGTCAGCGTTTTGACACACCAAGTCGAGGACGTCACGAGCGGCTATGTAAAAAGAAAGCTCGTCATGGCGACTTTGTCTTTGGGCGTGGCTTCGGCTATCACTATGTCAGTTTTAAGGATACTTGTTCCGCAAATAAGCCTTTGGCACTTCCTGCTTCCGGGCTACATTATTTCAATTGCGATGACCTTTTTTGTTCCGAGTCTTTTTGTCGGAATAGCCTTTGACTCCGGCGGCGTGGCGTCGGGTCCCATGACCGCCACCTTTATTCTTGCATTTACACAAGGTGCCGCAGGCGCGACACAGGGCGCCGATGTCGTCGCCGACGGTTTCGGTGTAATTGCTTTAGTCGCCATGACCCCGCTAATCGCGCTGCAAATCCTCGGATTAATATATAAGATAAAAACAAAAAGGCAGGAGATAAAAAATGACACCTGACAAACCCGGACAAAGCGAGCTTATCTGCGCCATAATCAACCAGGGAACAGCCAGCAAATTGATAAGATTCGCGAAGCAGCACGGCATATACGGCGCGACAGTCGTTATGGGAAAAGGGACTGTCGGCGGCAGTGTTTTGAAGTTTTTAGGTCTTAGCGAAACAAGAAAAGAAATTGTGCTGATGGTGGCTGAGAAGTCCGCCGCCGACTCCGCGCTCGAAATGATAAGCAAAGAGTTTGAGTTTCATAAACCTAACCACGGGATAGCGTTCACATCATCATTGTACGGCGTTTTGGGGTCAAGTCACATTGCATGCGGAATAAATCTATCAGAAGGAGAGGCTGAAAGCACAATGTATAACATCATCACAGCTATTGTAGAAAAAGGAAAAGCGGAGGATGTCATTTCCGCCGCGGCGGCCGTCGGCTCAAAGGGCGGAACAATTGTTAACGCGCGCGGCTCGGGCATACACGAAACGAGCAAGCTTTTTTCGATGGAAATAGAGCCGGAAAAAGAGATTGTTTTAATCCTTTCGGAGCATGATATGACAGAGTCAATCGTCAAGTCAATAGGCGAAAAGCTTAAGATAGACAAGCCCGGAAACGGCATTATATATGTACAGAACGCTAATAAAACATACGGCATTTACAAATGACACGGGCACTTACCGTGGCTTTGCGCGGCTTAAATAAACGTTCTTTTATTATTTAATTTTCAATGCCGCCTTCTGTCCCTGATTCAAGCGGCAAAACATATCACCTCAAAACAGTGACTTTAAATCAGCCGCCGCGCCCATTGCTGTGGCTCTCCCTCTCTCGTGGCTCTCCCTTTGGGAGAGCTGTCGCGAAGCGACTGNNTCCCGCAAGAACCTCTCCGTCTCCGCTAAAGCGGAGCCACCTCTCCTAAAGGAGAGGCGATATTACAACCAAATGCTTGGAGCGGCGAAGAAATATTTCTTCGCCGCTCCGTGTGTTATTTGTTTTATATGCTCTTACAATATCTTAAACATTTCAAAAAACATCCGTATCAAATGCCACCAAAACATCAAGGTTTTAATAATCCACTGTCTGAAAGTGAGTTTAACTGTCACAGTGCAGGTGTCGCTGCGGATGTCGCTGAAATCCGAGAACTCGACAATTGCCGTGATTGTCGCCGTGCCCCTGCCTGTCGCGGTCACTTTGCCGTCCGCGTCAACAGTCGCCACCTTCTTATCGCTTGATAACCATATGATATTTTGGTTAGTCGTGTTATACGGTTCAATAACTGCGGAAAGGGTTGCCGTGTCCTCACATATCAGCTCAAGAGTTTTGTCGCTGATGGTGATCTTTTCAGGCTCGATAGGAAGAATGTTAAACGTCACTGTTTTCGTTCCTTCAAAGTTGCCGATGCCTGTGATTATGACCCTTGCCGTACCTATATTAATATTGTCTTCGTATCCCACTGTGTAATCTATGCCGAGTGTGAGCGTCTCGCCATTGAATTTGACTCCGACTGTCGGCGTATGCTCGGCGCCGGTGTATTTCGGATTTTGAATTCCCGTTACTGAAAAGCTGCTCGCGCTTGCTTCCGTGATTGTGAAATTCGCAATCTTATCATTCTCAAATCTATCGATGCCCGTAATTGTCACTGTCGCGGTGCCGGCGTTAATATTGTCCGTGTATCCCACTGTGTAATCTGTGTTGAGTGTGAGTGTTACGTCGCCAAACTTGACCTCAACCGCCGGCTTAATTTCGCCGCCCGTGTATATCCGGTTTGGAATATCAGTCACCGCAAAGCCGCCCGCGTCATTCCTCTTGACAGTCACCTCGTATATGTCCGTAAATCCGCCGTCAATGGCCGTGACTGTGATCACCGCTGTGCCGGGGGAAACAGCCGTAACAAGGCCGCTTTTTTCGTCTACACTTGCGATATCTTCGTCGCTCGAGCCCCATTCGATTGCTTTGTTTGTCGCGTTAGAGGGGCTTATCTTCGCTTTAAACCGGTGCGTAGTTTTTGAAAAAAGAAATAAAACAACTTCTTCGTCTTCCGGTAATATTTCAACAGATGTTACATCAACTTTTTGAAGCACATAAAGCTCGGGATATTCATAATCCGGGTCGCCGTTTATTGTCCATACATCTGTAAAGTCCCAGTTTGCGAAGCTGTTCTGATTTTTCATTTGGGCATCTGTCAGTGATTCTGCTTGTCCCCCAATGTCAGCGCTGTCAATACCGCCCGTAGCTTTTCCGGAGAGATAATAGCAATCGGCGACAGCTCCGTCAGAGTTTATACCCGCCACGCCGCCGACATAGCTGTAGCTGCCTGTCCCCGTCACACTGCCTATGTTGTAGCAGTTGCTGACTGTGCCCTCGCTGTTGTTAAGTCCAACCACACCGCCGGTTCGGCCCGGTCCTGTCACACTGTCCGTGTTGTAGCAGTTGCTGACTATGCCCCGGTTCTCGCCCACAATGCCGCCGACATTTTCTGACCCCTTCACAATTCCTGAGTTGCGGCAGTTGCTGACTATGCCCCAGTTCTCACCCGCCATGCCGCCGATACGGTCTGACCCTGTCACGGTGCCTTTTTTGCTGTGACAATTGGCGATTGTGCCTCGGTTGACACCTGCCACACCGCCGACACGGCTCCCGCCTTTGATATAAGAGCTGATAATTCCTAAATTCTTGATTGTGCCATCGGACACATACCCGAACAGTCCCTGGAAATTTTCTGTCTTGTTAATATATATTCCGCTCACTGTGTGGCCGCCGCCGTCGAACGTACCTTTGAAAGTATTATCATAATTACTTCCAATCGCCGTCCACTCATTAGGCGTTTTGCCCGCAGCTTTGCCTGTGACATTTCCATTCTCTTCATCGTCCCCGTCATAAGTGAAAACGTCCGGCGAATTAAGGGCGATGTCATTCACAAGCTTAAAAAATTTATTTTCATAAGTCTCCCCCTTATTGTTCACCGATGATGCAAGAAACGCGAGATGTTCCGCTGTTTCTATAATATAAGGATCCGTCTCGATACCGCTGCCTTCTCCTTTCCACTCATCCTCCGTCGCGTTCGCGCTGAACGAAAAAGGGCTTTCCAGCCAACGGGGCAAGCCGAAATCCAAACTTGCCAGCGCTGCCGCCGTAGCGCCGCCGAAAACCATGATAAACGCCATAAACAGTGCCAGACCTGATTTAAATGACCTTTTCATTTTAAAATTCCCCTTCTTTTATGTTCACTTATTAAGACGGTTTGGAATCGTCAAATCATTCGAGTTTTAAAGGTTTTTGATATAAGTAACTCCCCCAAAAAATCCGATAATTTACCCAAACGCAATCCCTAACGAAATTATCCTAACACATATCTTTCTGCTTGTCAACTGTATTTTTGGAAAGGTTTTACTGCCCTTTCTCTACAGTTACAGCTCCCGCTTTGGGAAAACCTCCCCACACCGCGGCTTTCCCTCACCCGCGGCTCTCCCTTTGGGAGAGCTGTCGCGAAGCGACTGAGAGGGGGCTTTTTTATTACAACCTTTCCCGCAAGAACCACTCCATCTCCGCTAAAACAGAGC
>LSQX01136989.1_pt2 | contig 67112 bp, 51 predicted proteins | sample 654561 | NCBI WGS metagenome assembly LSQX01 (sample SAMN04489861, study PRJNA283612) | anaerobic digester metagenome | isolation source: 4 biogas reactors fed with cattle manure at either 37C or 55C with and... | place: Denmark: Kongens Lyngby | collected 2014
CTGATTCTGCAGCCGCATTTCAAAGGAGGAGTCCTTACTTGTCCTGGTCGTGGTCTTCTTCTGAATGATCGTAAGAGGTCCATTTATAACTGTAGAGTCCTTCCTGCAGGCGTTTTTCTTTCTCTTCGGGCGAGAGCTTGTCATAGGCTGCTTTTTCGGCTTCGTATTTTCTGCGCTTTTCCTCCTGTATGGCCCTGATTCCTGCCAAGTGACGCTGTTCTATGCGGTTGGAAAGGAAGGTGGTTGCCACCGAAGGGAAGAGTTCGAGCAACAGTTCTTCCTTTTCGTTTTGTGCAAGGGGCACCCCACCAAACTCTTCCAGCAGGGGGTTATCTTGTTTTTTGTAATCTTTGGGATTGTAAGGGGTTTCTTGTTCCGAGCCTGTAATCTGCTTGCGAAAGGCGGGGTCGATCGGGAAAGGAGTCTTTCCGTAAAGGCCCTTCACCAGGTTGACAAACTGCACGGAATTGGTGGTGTAAAAAGGCTTGCCGTTGTTTTCATCGATCACGCAGTTTACGGCCTGCACGCCTACGATCTGGCTGGTGGGTGTTACCAGCGGTGGCAAACCTGCTGCCAGCCTTACCGTGGGTATGATTTCAAGGACGTGGGTCAGTAATTTCTCGAGCTTTAGTTGCTTGAGCTGAGCAAGCATGTTGGTGTACATCCCGCCAGGGATTTCAGCCGTGCGTACGTTTTCGTTTGGCGGGGGAAAGTTGAAGTACTGTTCGATGGCCTGGGTAGTGGCCAACAGCTCACGTTCCTTGCGCTCCCGTGCCAGTTCAATGGCCTTGTCAAACAAAGCATCAATTTCTTCGGGCAGTTTATCCTTGGTGATGTCAAAATCGATTGGGAAGATCTGGTAGGAGTCGAAATCAGTGAGTTCCTTACGGATCTTCTTGAGTTCGCGGTTGATCTTCACTACGGCTTCAAGGTTGACGCCGGTTTCGATGCCTAGCTTGTTGCAGAACAATTGCACAATCTCGAAGGAAGGTGCTGCAGGGCCGCCGGCAAAATTGAGTATGCAGGTGTCTATGATGTCTACACCATTGAGGATGGCCGTCAGCACGGAAGCTAAGCCGTATCCGGGCGTTGAGTGGGTGTGGAAGTTGATCGGGATGCCTACTTCTTCCTTCATCAACTTGATAATGATGCCCGATTTGACGGGGGGGATCAAACCCGCCATGTCTTTGATGGTGATCATGTCAGCACCCATCTTTTCAAGTTCCTGGGCCTTGCGGACAAAATACTCGATGGTGAAGATTTTACCGGGAAGGGGCTTGCCTTTGAGTAAACCCAGGAAGCGGTCGCGGTTCCTGAACTTGGGGTCGACGGTGTAACATACTGTGCAGTCGGCCATCCCACCGTTTTCCTTTACATACTTGATGGTGGAGGAAATGTTGTTTGTATCGTTGAGGGCGTCGAAGATGCGCATGATGTCAATGCCCGATTTGACGGCATTGCGGTTGAAGCCTTCGATGACGGTATTGGGGTAAGGGTTGTAGCCAAAGAGGTTGCGGCCCCTTGAAAGGGCAGTAAGTTTTGAGCTGTCGCCAATTACCGCCTTGATCTTTTCGAGGCGCTCCCAAGGGTCTTCATTCAGGTATCGCATCACCGAATCGGGCACAGCACCACCCCAGACTTCCATGGCAAAAAATCCGGCTTCCTTGTATATCGGAAGGACGCGGTCTACCTGGTCCTGAGTCATACGGGTAGCAAACAGGGATTGCTGTCCGTCGCGTAGGGTAAGGTCTCTGATCTTCAGGGTCTTATTCATGGTGGGGAAAGGTGTAATGAGTTACTTTGATCGTTTTTGCGAACTGCAAAGGTAGGCATTATCTTTAAATTGTGAAATTTATAACAGGAATTAAAAATATCTAATTATGAGCCTTTTGAGGGTAAAATAATGGTGCTGGGGAAGGCATCGCGAGAATGTTACCTTTCCTTGTGGTATATATTCAAAACAAAGCGGGCCCGGGCTGCTTTGCCAAGGTTTTTCCGGAATGGTTTATAGGTTTTTTTCCTCCTGCAGGGATCCATGCGGCAGTGCCCCCAGGGATTGCCCGGGGAGGCGACCCCGTCATGGTGGTCTCCAGGAGTGTGTTTGGCAATATCCTGCCTGTATTATTGGTAAACTCGTTTTTTGGCAGGCTAAGAGCCAGGGGCAGGAATGCTTTTTGGATGCTGGGTCTGGTTTCCTTAAAGGGAATGCATAGGCTAACAAGTCACCGCGCCTTGTTTACCACATTGTTTTATCCCTGGATCGGATTACGGGTCATTATCGCCACTGTGAAATGGTTTGGGATGGAAACCTGCCTGTTTCACCGTCCTGCCTTAATGGGCATCCTGCTTTATGTCATCACAATGACGGTTTTTACGGATGCGGGATTAAACTTCATTCCCGGTGTCAGAAGGGGAAATCGTCGAGCACCTCATCACGCGGCCCCTCGCTTTCTTGGATGGGGACGGCTTCCAGGTGTACGGGGTTGCTTTCTACAAAAATGGCCTTGTTAGGTTGTGTGGGGCAAGCATATTCGCAGGCTCCGCAACCCACGCAGATCTCGGGTCTTACTTCGGGGATGCGCAGGCCTTCCCAATCCACCATATGCACAGCCTTGGTAGGGCAATGCTCGGAGCAGGCCCCGCAGTCGGTGCGGTCGATGGTCACAATGCAGCTCTCCTGAACGAAGTGGGCAATCCCTACCTGGATGGCTTGCTTCTCTTGGGGTGTCTGTCGGGTGATGGCTCCTGTGGGGCATACCTCTGTGCATTTTACGCAATCGAAGTTGCAAAAACTCTTGTGGTAATCGAGCTTGGGCTGCATAAAGCCTTCCAGGCCGTAGTCGAAGAAGGAAGGCACGATGACATTGGTGGGGCAGGCCCCCACGCAAAGGTAACAGGCAATGCAGTTATTGGTGAAGCGCTCAAAGCTGAGCGATCCGGGAGGGGTCACGGGGGTAGCTGTGCCCGTTGGGATACTTCCCGGACGGCCTAAGTCCTGAGCAAGGCTTGCGTTTTTCAGCAGGGGTACAGAAAGGGTTCCGGCGGCCAGGGTAAGCAGGAAGTTTCGTTTTCCCTTATCGGGAGCCTTGTCTTCTTTGTTGCGGGCAATGGGGGAGGGCTTCAGCCGGCTGTAGTGCAGGGCATCGTTGCTGCAGGCGGTGAAGCAATTGAAACAACTGATGCAGCGGCTGTGGTCGATGGTCTTAGTGCGGCTGTCCAGGCATTCGGCCTTGCATACCCGCTCGCATTTCCCGCAAAGGGTACAGGCATCATCCTTGAAGGTGATCTTGTAGAGCGAATGGCGGGACACCAGGCTGAGCACCGAACCGGCTGGGCATAGAGTGTTACAGAACAGTCGTCCCCTCCAGAGCGAAAGGCCGGCGATGGTCAGCAAGATGACGCCCGACACCATCAATACGTTCAAGGGCAGGGTCTTGACTTCCAAGGGGGCAATGGAATAAATGTGAAAGCGCTCAAAAAGCAAAGCCAGTTTGTTGTTGAGGAAAATAAAGGCAGGCTGCATAAAACTGACCGATATCTTGCCGAAATTGGAATAGGGATCGAGTAGGTTTACCAGGAAGAGGCTGCCAAAAAGCCACAGGATGACGGTAGCCGCGAGGATGCTGTAGCGAAGGATATTGTTGGAGCCGGCCGAATAGCTGAATCTGCGCTTTTTCTTGCTTTTGAACCTGCCGCCTGCGGCAATGAATATATCCTGCAAGGTGCCCAGCGGGCAAATGGAGGAGCAGTATACCCTCCCGAAAAGAAAGGTAAGCACCAGGATAAGGAGGAAACCCAGGCCTGATACGGTAAAGAACAGGGCCAGGAAACGCAGGATGGAGGGTATGAGCTGCAGCCTGAGCAGCAGGGTGGAGGCAGCGTTGAGCCACTCCCGTTCAATGCCCAGGAAGAACAGCAGCAACAATGCGAAAATAAGCAGGGAGACCCCGATGCGGATCTTTTTCAGGTGTCGTAATTTCATATGTCAGCAGTTTAAACGGCCACACGTTTGATGTTGAGGCTGCTAAGGTTCATCTTGCCAATCTTCATCTCGTTGGCGATGCGGATGTGTCCTATGTTCTCGGGCTGGGCGCCGAAGATCAGGGTGCTTGCCGCATCTACAGCCACGATGTCGGTAGAGACCAGCAGACTCTTCATCAGTGAGAGGTCGGCAGTGGAAGTGCCTTTGGGTCCGTTCTGGGTCATCACCAGGTAGGCATCCACGATGTTGAGGTCTGGCTTTCGGAAGGTGCAAAAATCGGCGATGCACTGGTGGAGGTCGTTGCGGTGCCAGTAACGGCGGTCCCATACCACCCCCATAAGGTTTTTCATGGCCACGGTAACGGTTGTCGACCCATGGTGCTTCAGGACAGGCACGTTGATAAATACATCGGCATCCAGTAATTGCTCGTGTACCTTGGCCGAGGTCAGGCGTTTTCCGCCAAGGATATTCACAGCCCTGTAATAGCGCTCGAGGTTGCCCGGAACCATCTGACCGCCTGCTTTTTTTACGGCATCTTCAATTCCACTGTTTTGATAGCAGCGCTGCCAGTTGTCGCAGGTGTTGTCGAAGACAAAGACGCGGCTGGCCCCTGCAGCAAGGCAGTCGCGCACAATGGCGGCTACCAGCCCGGGATTGGTGTTGCCTGCCCGATCGGAGGGCACGTCCCAGCCGATGTTGGGCTTCACCACCACCCGCTGACCCCGTTTGACAAAGCGCTGCATGCCGCCCATCTCCTGCATGGCACGCTTGTACATGGCCTCGGGTTCGCCCCCGCGCACCGCCACCAGATCGTAATTACCGATTGAGGGCACCGAGGGCCGCTGGAGGGCCAGAAGAGGTATTCGACCCAGCGTTGATGCATATAATCCTGCTAAACTCGTATAAATGAATCCTTTACGAAGGAAATTGCGCCTGTCCATAAAATCCTGTTTTAATGATTGCACTTGTGATTACGCAAAATTATTATTTCAGGACAAATTTTTTTATTTTTACGCCCGGAAACCTGCATCAAAGTGTTTATTTATAATGATTATAAAGAAGTAACACAAATCCTTCAAAACATGACCGCTTCTGCAACCACCCTCAACGCTCAGTCCTGGAAAAGCTATATTAAGCCGGCCCTTCTTGATGTTTTTGCCCTCGCCTTCATCTATTTCCTGCCTGCCATTTCTCATTTGCTGAGCATTAAACTATACCTGATCGAACCCATGCGGGTGATGCTGGTACTGGCCCTGGTTCATACCCATAAAAAGAATGCCTATTTGCTTGCCCTGACCCTGCCCCTCTTTTCTTTCCTTATCTCAGCCCATCCTGTCTTTGTAAAGACCATGCTCATCTCGGCCGAACTGGTGGTCAACGTGGCCCTGTTTTATTTCCTTGTCAAACGCCTCCACGTGCTGGCGGCCATTTTCGTCAGCATCTGGCTCAGCAAGATGTTCTATTATAGCCTGAAGTACCTGGCGATGCTTTCCATCCTCCCCGGCGACAGCCTGGTCAGCACTCCGCTGCTCATCCAGCTGGCCACCTCCCTTGTGTTTAGCCTTTATCTTTTTGCGTTCTTCAAAAAAGAAAAGATTTAAGATTCAGCGTTTAAGGGTCAGTGTTTGAGGGCAAAGATTAAGGATGCCGGAAATATCCTGAATCTTAAATCGTTAATCCTTGTTCTGAAACCCTTAAATACAGGGTATCAGGTATCGGCTTTCAGGTTTCAGGACTTTGCTTTTCCTTTTCAACCAATCACCCAATCTACTTATCATTTTTTATTCTTCAATTTTCAATTTCCAGCTGGTATCCCAGCGCCCGGATAAATAACTGGATCTCCTGATCTAAATGGCTGGCCTGTACTTTCAGGGCGTGGGATTCGCGGCGGATTGGATAATCGCCTCGCAGGCTCTCAAAGGCTAATGGAATTTGGCGCAGGGCCCGGTCGTCGGTATAAATATTATATGCCTGGAGGCTCAGTAAAAAGAAAATATCCTCCAGACTTTCCATTTTGGGTGGCAGGCTTAAAACAGGGTTGGGGGCCTGGGGAATGTTGGATGCTTGCCAGTCGTCGAGCCCCAACTTGAAAAAGTGGCTGATGGCCCTGACGCTCATGGCCGTGCCATTGGCCTTGCCGTCGGCCGAATAGCCAGCTATGTGCGGGGTGGCGATGCTTGCCAGGCTGAGCAGTTCGGGGTCGATGGCTGGTTCATTTTCCCATACATCAAGGATGAGGCCAGAGAGTTTTCCCTTTTTGATGGCTTTGATCAGGGCTGGAGTGGAAGCTACTTCGCCCCTGGAGGTGTTGATGAACCAGGCGCCGGTCTTTATTTTTCCGAAAAATTCTTTATCCGCAAGGTGAAAGGTCGGGTCAGGTCCATCGGGGTTCAGGGGGACGTGCAGGCTTATGATATCGGCTTCCCTTAGGACCTCTTCGAGGCTGGAAAAGCCCTTTGGCCCTTCCTCTCTTGCCCTGGGCGGGTCGTTTACGAGAACCCTCATGCCCAGGGCCGCGGCCAGTTTTGCCAGGCGTCCTCCCACATGCCCTGCCCCGATTACCCCCAGGGTCAGTTCTCCAAAGGATTTTTGAGACTCCCTGAGGATATGGGCCATGGCCGATGACACATATTGTATCACTGATCCGGCATTGCATCCCGGGGCATTGGTCCAGGCAATGCCCTTGCGCCGGCAGTATTCCCGGTCGATATGGTCGAAACCTATGGTGGCCGAAGCAATGAACTTCACGGAAGTGCCCTCCAGAAGTTCAGCATTGCACAGGGTCCGGGTACGGGTGATCAGGGCATCGGCATCAACCAGATCTTTTTTGGTGATGGTTGCTCCCGGCAGGTAGCTTAACCGGGCCACAGGCTCGAGCGCCCCCTGAAGAAAGGGGATCTTGTTATCGGCAACGATTCTGATCATTTTCAAAAATACTTCAATTCTGTTTTTATTTGGCCCTCATTGAAAAGTGCGTCGGGGAACCCGACAAATGCTCAATGAAATCATTACCACAAAGGTTGAAAAAATCCTTTAAAGTACCGCTAAGTTCTTTTGGCATAGCCTGCATTTGTTCATTCAATCCTAAGAATTACACCCGAGACAAAACAGTTTTCATTTAACTTTGCGCAATGATCATCATTGGCCAAACCCTAATCTCCGACGAAATATATCTCGAACAGTTCCTGTGCGACCTGCCGGTTTGCAAAGGCGGGTGTTGCATTGAGGGCGATGCCGGGGCACCCCTGTCGTTGGAAGAAACAGAAATTCTGCAAAAGATCTACCAGCGGGTTAAACCCTATATGATCGAAAAAGGCATTGCTACGGTAGAGGTGGAGGGAACCTGGGTGACTGATCCTGCAGGCGAGCCTGTCACTCCACTGATTGAAGGCGGCCCCTGCGCTTATGTCTATTACGACGAGCAAGACATTGCTAAATGTGCCATCGAGAAAGCCTGGGAAGAAGGGGTTGTTGATTTCCGCAAGCCCGTGTCCTGCCACCTGTACCCCATCAGGGTCACTGCCTATCCCCACTACGATGCCCTCAATTATCATCGCTGGCCCATTTGTAATTGCGCCCGCAAAAAAGGGAAGAAGCTCAAAGTCAGGGTGTACCGTTTCCTGAAGGAAGCCCTGATTCGCAAATACGGCCAACAATGGTACGAGGAACTGGAGGCCTATATTACTTTGGCCTTTGAGGAAGATTAATAAACCCCGTCCTTTTCTGAATATTAGAACTGCAGGCTGGTTAGCGGGTCCACGAGCGGGCACGCTGCACGGCATCGGCCCATTTCTCCCTTAGGGTCTGCACCAGGCTCTCTGACATCCCCGGAATGAACTGCCTGTCGGGCTGCCATTGCTCCCCGAGCTCTTCAATGTTCTTCCAGAAGCCTGTGGCAAGGCCTGCCAAATAAGCGGCGCCCAGGGCTGTGGTCTCGGTGACCTTCGGACGGATCACTGGCGTTTTCAGGATGTCCGCCTGGAACTGCATCAGCAGGTTGTTGGCCGAAGCGCCTCCATCCACGCGCAACTCTTTGATCTTCATGCCGGTATCCAATCTCATCACCTTAAGCACATCCATTGTCTGATAGGCAATGCCGTCAAGGGCAGCCCGGGCGATGTGGGCACGGGTGGTGCCACGGCTGATCCCAATCATCAACCCGCGGGCATACTGATCCCAGTATGGCGCTCCCATCCCCGTAAAGCTGGGGACGAAGAACAGTTCTCCGCTGTCCTTCACCTGGCTTGCCAAGGCTTCAATTTCGGCCGATGAGCTGATGATGCCCAGTCCATCGCGCAGCCACTGCACCACCGCACCCGCAATAAAGATGCTGCCTTCCAGGGCGTAGGTGGTGGTGTCGCCAATCTTCCAGGCAATGGTGGTTACCAGGTTGTTTTTTGAGAAGAAAGGCTTCTGGCCCGTGTTCATCAGGATGAAACAACCGGTGCCATAGGTGTTTTTCACCATTCCTTCCTGTGTGCACATCTGTCCGAACAGCGCGGCCTGCTGGTCGCCGGCAATGCCTGCGATAGGCACTTTCGCTTCAAACAAAGGGGTATCACTGTGGTCATAGACCTCGCTGGAAGAGGCCACCCGGGGAAGCATCGAGGCAGGGATATCCATCAAGTCAAGCAGGTCCTGATCCCATAAAAGGGTGTTGATGTTAAAAAGCATGGTGCGGCTGGCATTGCTGACATCTGTAATATGGGTGCGGCCGCCCGTGAGCTTCCACACCAGCCAGGTGTCTACCGTCCCAAAGGCAAGAGTTCCATTTTCGGCCTTTTCACGGGCCCCTTCCACATGGTCGAGGATCCACCTGATCTTCGTTCCGCTGAAGTAGGCATCAATGACCAGGCCGGTCTTCTCGCGGATCATTTTGCCCAGCCCCCGGTCCTTGAGCTCGTCGCAGTAAGCCGAGGTCCTGCGGTCCTGCCACACGATGGCATTATACACGGGCTTGCCTGTCTCCCGGTCCCATACAATGGTGGTCTCGCGCTGGTTGGTGATCCCGATGGCTTCCAGGGATGCAGCACCAATGCCCGCCTTTTTCATAGCTTCCCCGGCCACTTCCGCCTGCGAGGACCAGATCTCCTCCGGCTCGTGTTCCACCCAGCCCGGCTTGGGAAAGATCTGCTGGAATTCCTTTTGGGCAACGGATTTTATGTTTCCCGAACGATCGAACAGCAAGGCCCTGGAACTGGTGGTGCCCTGGTCAAGCGCTAAGATGAATTTTTCTATCATTTACAGGATGGCTTATTGGTTTTTCAAATCTGTTTCAAATAAAAAACGGCTTTGATGCAAATAGGTCTCTCCCGGCCTCAGCAAGGTGGAGGGGAACTCCGGATGATTTGGCGAATCGGGGAAATGTTGGGTTTCGAGGCAAACCGCCTGGTGCTTCCCGTAGGCAATGCCCCCGTGCCCTTTCAGACTGCCGTCGAGGAAATTGGCGGTGTAAACCTGGATGCCCGGCTGGGTGCAATACAGGCTAAGCCTTCGTCCGCTTTCCGGATGATAAAGCACCGCCGCAGGATAATCAAGGCTGTGCCCGCGATTCAGCACAAAGCAATAGTCCAGGGGCCCCCGGATTTTGTCCATTGGGCCTGGCCCGGGCCTGTAATCGAATGGCGTACCCTCCACAGGAATCATTTTTCCCGTGGGTAGCAGCTCCCCGCTCAGTTCAAGATAATGATTGGCATCCACCATCACCTGGTGGTCGAAGATATTGCCGCGAAAGCCCCCCAGGTTAAAATAGGCATGGTTGGTCAGGTTCAGGTGGGTTGAGGCGTCTGTTTCGGCCTGGTAGGTGATCAGGAATTCATTGGTTTCCTTCAGGGTATAGGTTACCACCACCCCGAGATTTCCGGGATAGCCTTCCTCCAGGTGGGGGCTGAGATAGCTTAGCCTCAGGTTGATTTCATCTGCTTCCTTGATGATAGAATAATCCCATAAACGGGTATGAAAGCCGCCCGGTCCCCCGTGCAGGTGGCTGGGCGGGCTGTTCAGAGGCAGTTGCCAGGTTGTGCCTTCAAGGGTGAAACGCCCCATGGCAATGCGGTTGGCATATCGCCCCGTAATGGTGCCAAAATAGGGATGGTCGCCCAGGTAAGGCGCCAGCAAAGGAAATCCTGCGATGATCTCATCTGACCGCCCCTGCCGGTCGGGCATCCGGATGCTCGTGATAATGCCTCCATAATTGGTGACGCTTAAACGCAGCCCCCCAGCAGTTTCCAGGGTGAACAGCCTGACACTGCGTCCATCGGGAAATTGGCCAAAGACCTGGTCTGATGACTTCATGCCCAAAGTTAAGGAATTTTCTGCCCCGGGAATCCTAAGGTTGGGGATTTACTGGTCCTGGGCATACACCAGTCCGACCTCCTGTCTGACCCGGTCAAGCGTCTTGATCAGGTCGAGGCTCATGCGTTGGGGCAGGGCAGCGCTTTCCTTTTTGCCGCTGCGAAGGCATTCCATGGCTTCCACGATCTCGTGGTAATAGCCATTGCCCTTGTATTTTACTTCTATGGATTCGGGCTGCTTGCCGTAAAGCTCCAAAGTGATCTTCTGGGTGTGGTGAAAGCTGTGGTGAAGTTTCAGCATGCCTTTGGTGCCAAAGATCAGGGCTTCGGTGGGGGTATTGGCGATCACTGAAGATTCCAGGATGCTTTTTTGCCCCTTAGCATAGTTGAACAGCATGGCGCAATGGGTATCCACGCCGGTGGATGAAAACAGGGCCGACGCCTCGATCTTTTCGGGAGCCCCCATAAGAAGCAGGGCCAGGTAAACGGGATAAATACCCACATCCAGCAGCGAACCCCCGCCCAAGGCCTTGTTGTATACCCGTTTCTTGGGGTCGGTCTCGCCAATGAATCCAAAGTCTGCCCGAAGGTATTCAATCTCTCCTATGGTATCTGCCTGAATAAGATCAAGCATCTTTTGAATGCCAGGGATAAACCGGGTCCAGAAAGCTTCCATGATGAAAACATCGCGCGCTTTGGCTTCTGTCAGCATGGCCTCAACCTCGGCTGCGTTCATCCCAAAGGGCTTCTCACACAGGACGGCCTTGCCATGCTGCAGGCACAGCATGGCGTGGGGGTAATGAAAGACATGGGGCGTGGCTATGTAAACAATGTCCACTTCAGGGTCCTTTACCAGGGCCTCGTAACTTCCATAAGTGCTGACTGCCCCGAAGTCTTTTCCAAATGCCTTCGCCCGCTTTGCATCGCGCGATGACACTGCCTGCAATACTGCTCCATCGGCCAGCTCCAGGTCCTCAGCAAATTTGCGGGCAATATTGCCGGGGCCAATAATCCCCCAGCGTACGGGTGTGCTCATAGGTCCTCTTTTTTTTGGATAAAGATATAAAATCTACTGACGACCCCGGCCGTTTCATTTTTTTTAGACTTAAGCCGTCCCCGCTCAGACCTTCAGCATCTGTGAGGTGGAAATGTTCTTTAGGTCTTTCCTGACGATAGCTCCAGCCAAATCGTAAAAGGCAATGAACAGCAGCAGTTGCTGGCCTGCCTGGGATTTGGGCAGTTTCAGGCTGGCCTGGCCTTTGCCCCTGATGGCCGCTGCCTGGCGGATGGTCTCCTCAAGTGTTTGAGCATTCAGGGCCATGAGCAAAACATTGTCGCCCTGAGCTGAAGGCTTGCCTTCTTCTGCCTCGCCCCAGCTTATGGTGGCCTCATTGCCGGTGACGGCAACGGATAGGTCTTTTGCCCCGGCCCGCTCGCCCAGGCTCAGCACCAACCAATCCAGGTGTTCAGGGCTGCCTGCCTCTCTGAATCGCTTCAGGTTTTCGGAAAGAGCCCGCTGAAATACGAACCTCCCTTCGGCTGCATCGTCAAAACCCCGCCTGACAAAGGGCTTGACTGCCTGCATGACCGCCATTACCTTCGAAAAATCACCCTGCGCCTTCTTCAGATGTGGGGAAACCACGCCACCCTGGCGGACAGGCATCCGCCGCATCACCGTTTTTCCGTTCATCTGGTAAACCACCAGGTTGCCCAGCCTGCCCTTGAAATTACCCAATACCCCTTCTTGCGAATATGCCATAGCTTTCAGTTTTAAAGGTTTATCTTTCCAAAGTTAAGAAAAATTCAAATATAATACGGAGTTAATACGGAGTTAANNGTATTAACTCCGTATTAACTAAGAAAATGGTAGCACCATTTCAGGGTTGGGGAATAAGGAATGGAAGCGCGGCATCTTTTCAAAAGGTATTTTTTTTGTTTTGGAAAAGGAGAGGGGTGAAGTGTTTATAAAGACAGGAAGCAGCCATTTTGTATGACAAAAAAGGCCGCCCTGGGAGGACGGCCATTGGTCTTTTTGTCTTTCCCAGGATGGAATGCCCCTGGCGAATGATGCCATTGGCCTGAAGTTTTCCCGCTGGGTTGGGAAGCAGGTCAGGCTTTCAGAGTTTCCGCTGCACGACGGATGCGCTGCAGGCTTTCCTGCTTACCCAGGATGTCCATGATCTCTGAGAGGTCGGGCCCCATGCCGCTGCCTACCAAAGCGAGGCGGAGGCCGGGCATCAGCTTGCCGGCGCCAATGCCGTTTTCTTCCATAAAGGTATGGATGGCCTTGTGGATGGCTTCGGCAGTGAAGGCTTGAAGGTTTTCCAGCACACTGGTCAGATCAAGGAGGATTGCCGGGGTGTCTTCCTTCCAGCGCTTTTTGGCGAAAGCCTCATCATATTCCTTGGGGGCGCTGAAGAAGAAGCCTGCCTGCCCGAACAGCTCGGTGGTGAAGTTCACCCTTTCGCGCATCAGGCCTGCAATGCTGGTCAACTGTTCTTCGCGGGCATCAATGCCTTTGGCCTGTGCTATTTCTTTTAATTCACGCCCCAGGTCTTGGAGGGGTTTCTGGAGTAAGTACTGGTGGTTGAACCATTTGGCTTTTTCGGGGTCGAATTTTGAGCCTGATTTGCCTACCCTGTCCAGGGAAAAGGCCTCAACCAGCTCGTCGAGGCTGAAGATCTCCTGTTCGGTGCCGGGGTTCCAGCCCAGGAGGGCCAGCAGGTTGACGAAGGCTTCGGGGAAATATCCTGCCTCGCGGTATCCGCTGGAGGTCTCGCCCGATTTGGGGTCCTTCCACTGAAGTGGGAAGACGGGAAATCCGAGGCGGTCGCCGTCGCGCTTGCTGAGTTTTCCGTTGCCGTCGGGTTTGAGCAGCAAGGGCAGGTGGGCAAAGCGGGGCATCTGTGCTTCCCAGCCCAGGCTGCGGTAAAGCAGCACATGCAGGGGGGCCGAGGGCAGCCATTCCTCGCCGCGGATCACGTGGGTGATCTTCATCAGGTAATCGTCTACCACATTGGCCAGGTGGTAGGTGGGCATGCCGTCGCTTTTGAACAATACCTTGTCGTCTAGCTGCCATGAATGCACCTTCACCGTTCCGCGGATCAGGTCCTCCAGCACGATTTCCTCGTCTTCGGGGTTCTTGATGCGGATGACATAGTTTTCGCCTCGGGCAATTTTTTGAGCAACTTCTTCTTCCGAAAGGGTCAACGAGTTCTTCATGCTGAGCCTTGATCGGCTGTCGTACTGGGGGTTACCGCTTTTTTCGGCTTCGATGCGCTGGCGCATGGCCTCGAGTTCTTCGGGGGTGTCGAAGGCATAATAGGCCTTGCCGCTTTCGATGAGTTGCATGGCATATTGCCGGTAAAGGTCCTTGCGTTCGCTCTGGCGATAGGGGCCGAACGGTCCGCCTGTTTCGGGGCCTTCATCCCAGTGGATGCCGCACCAGCGCAGCGATTCCATGATGTAATCCTCGGCGCCGGGCACATAACGGTTCTGGTCGGTATCCTCAATGCGGAGGAGGAAATCCCCGCCCTGCTTTTTGGCAAACAGGTAGTTATACAATGCCGTGCGGACGCCTCCCATATGCAGGGGGCCGGTTGGACTGGGGGCAAAACGTACTCTTACTTTCGTCATAATCAGAATTTTTCAGATCACATAAAATAGCATACCCGTATGATGAGGCCAATGCCAAACAAAACCAGGCAAACCCCCACCACACGATTCATGATGGTCAGGACCCTGGCGTTAATATATCGCTTGATGCGATGTGCGATGAAGCTTTTGAAAATATCGGTCAAAAAAACCGTTCCGATAACCCCGGCAAAAAAGACCAGGATTTCCCTGGAGGGGATGCTGTATTTGGAGGAGGCAATCCCCATGACCCCGATCCAGAACACCAGCAGGAAGGGGTTAAAGATGTTCATAAAAAATCCCTTCATCACATATTTGAGGATGCCCCTTCCGCTGACGCGCACCTCAATGCTGACGGGGGCCGGCATCACATATTTCCGGGTGAAGGTCACCGCTCCGAACCCCATCAGGATCAGTCCGCCGATAAAGCCCATGGTGACCTGGTTGCTTTCGTTCTGGAAGATTTGCAGGGCGCCCAGGTAGCTCAGGGCAATGAAGACCAGGTCGCTCAGGACTACCCCCATGGCGAATTGCACTCCCGAAGGAAAGCCCCTGTGGATACTGGTCTGCACCAGTGAGATAAAGGTTGGCCCGATAAGGAAGGCCATGGTGAAGCCCAGGATGACGCCTTGGATCAATACAGAGAACATCAGGGATCAGGCTTTTTTTTGCTGTTTGACAAATGCTTCCCATTCTTCGTGTACGGCGCCCTTTATCACCCTCGGGAATTTATTCTGCGAGCCTTCCTTGCCTTTTGATCGCATCCACTGATAGAATATTGAGGGCGAGAGCACTTCCACTATCACATCGCGGATGGCGGCTATGCGTTCTACGCGGTAATCGTCGTTGAGGATCTTTAGATTTTCGTCAATGGCATCGCGCAACACCACGGGATCAATTTCACTGTCGGTGCCAATAAACCATTTATGGGCGAACATGCTGTTGTGTTTTATGCCCGCCACAGTGAACTCACGCACTTCGATGTTGAGCTGGTCTTCGGCCATTTTGATGGCCATATTCATATTTTCCTGCGACATATGTTCGCCGCAAAGGTTCAGGAAATGCTTGGTGCGGCCGGTGATGACGATCTCGTGGAGTTCCTTGCTGGTGAACTTGATGGTGTCGCCAATGAGGTAACGGTAAGCCCCGGCGCAGGTGGTCAGCAACAGGGCATATTCCTTGCCTTCTTCTACCTGTCCGATGGTGAGGGTCTGGGCTTCAGGCTTCAGGTTGCCTTCCCCGTCGAAGTTGGTGCTGTTGAAAGGCACGAACTCATAAAACAAACCATTGTTCAGCACCAGTTGCATGCTGTTGGTGTTGGGGCGGGTCTGGAAGGCAATAAACCCTTCAGAGGCGAGGTAGGTCTCGATATAAGTCAGGGGTTTGCCCAGTAACTTCTCAAATCCTTTCACATAAGGCGTAAAAGCCACGCCCCCGTGCACGAAGATACTCAGGTTAGGCCACAGCTCGTGGATGTTTTTCAGTTTGTAATGCTCAATGATCCTTTCGATCAGGATCTGCCACCAGGCGGGCACCCCAACGATGACCCCGATGTCCCAGTCTTTGGCTTTCCTGACGATCTCGTCGAGTTTGGTGGGCCAGTCGCGCTCCTTGGAGATGCGCTTGCCGGGCTTGTAGAAATGTTCGAACCAGAAGGGGATGTTCTTGGTGGTGATGCCCGAGAGGTCGCCTTCGTAATAGGTTCCGTTGTATTGCAGGTGTGTGCTTCCGCCCAGCATCAGGATGCCCTTTTCGTAAAACGACTTGGGAAAGTCGTAGCGGCCCAGTGAGAAGATTTGACGGATGCTGGTTTTCTTGATGGCCCGCAACATGTCGTTGGTGACGGGGATGTATTTGCTGGAGGCTTCGGAGGTGCCGCTGCTGAGGGCGAAGTACTTAACCCTTCCCGGCCAGCAAACGAATGGCTCGCCATTGAGCGAGCGAAACCACCAATCGCGGAAGATGTTGTTGTAGTCGTACAGGGGCACCTTTTGCTGAAAATGGGCGACCAGGTTGTTTGTGCGGATCATCTCACTGAATCCGTAGTGTTCGCCAAAGGCGGTGGGAGCCGCTTTGCGCAGGAGCTTACGCAACTCCCTGCGCTGGACTGTTTCTGGGTCTTTGGTGCTGAAAATTGCAGGCATTTTGCCTCTGAGCTCAATGGCCCGCTTGACGATGGATCCTAATATGGGCATAGTGGTTTGTTTTTATGGTTTGCAGTGGCAGTATGCTAGAATTCAGAGCATTTGATCAGGTTCCGGCCTTTTCGATCCAGTCCTTCACCTCTTCGGGCTTTGGGGCGGGGACATCCATTTTGAGCTTCTTTCGCAGGCCACAGAGCTGGTTGAACACCTTGTTGGGGTTGGCATCCTTGAGAGCAGCAGGCTCGGCAAAACCAGCCTGCCGAAGGATGGGAATCCACGTGTCGGGCACGCCTATGGCCTGAAACAGCTCATCGTGGCCTGTGGCCGTGGAGGTCTTCTCGGGCCGCATCTGCGGGAAAAACAACACATCCTGAATGGAGGGGCTGTTGGTCATGATCATACTCAGGCGGTCGATGCCGATGCCCAGCCCTGCTGTAGGGGGCATGCCCGTTTCGATGGCATGCAGGAAATCTTCGTCGAGGACCATCGCCTCAGGGTCGCCGCGGCGGCCCAGTTCGATTTGTTCCTCGAAGCGCTGGCGCTGGTCGATGGGGTCATTAAGCTCGGAGAAGGCATTGCAGATTTCCTTGCCATTGCAGATGGCTTCAAAGCGTTCGACCAGCCCCGGCTTGTCGCGGTGTTTCTTAGCCAGGGGTGACATCTCCACAGGGTAGTCGGTGATGAAGGTAGGCTGGATCAGTTTGGGTTCGCAAAACTCGCCGAAGATCTCATCGATGAGCTTGCCCCGGCCCATCGAGGGATCGGTTTCCAGTCCGAGGCTGGTGGCAAAGGCACGCATCCGGTCTTCGTCCATTTCGGAGATATCGGTATTAGTGAAGTGTTCAATGGCGCCATACATTGTGAAGCGCGTCCAGGGCCTTTTGAAATCAATGAGGTGTTCGCCCACCTGCACCTTCGTTTTGCCGTGAAGGTCAAGGGCGATCTTCTCGACCATTTCTTCCACAAGGTTCATCATCCACTCATAGTCGCGGTAAGCCACGTAGAGTTCCATCTGGGTGAATTCAGGGTTGTGGAAACGGCTCATGCCCTCGTTGCGGAAGTCTTTGGCAAACTCGAAGACACCATCGAAGCCGCCCACGATAAGGCGCTTCAGGTAAAGCTCGTTGGCGATTCTGAGGTAGAGTGTGGTATCCAGGGTGTTGTGGTAGGTTTTAAAAGGCCGGGCAGCAGCGCCTCCATAGATGGGTTGCAGGACGGGGGTCTCCACTTCAAGGTAGCCTTTTTCGAGCAGGAAGTTGCGCATGCTTTGCACCAGCTGGGCGCGCTTGCGGAAGGTGTCCTTCACCCGGGGATTGACGATCAAGTCAATGTGGCGCTGGCGGTAACGCTGTTCTGGGTCAGTGAAGGCGTGATAGACATGTCCTTCCTTTTCTTTCACTATGGGCAGCGGGCGCAGCGATTTAGTCAGGATCTTGTATTCCTTCACGTGGACGGTTATCTCGCCCATACGTGTTATAAACACGAAGCCCTTCACGCCGATGATGTCGCCAATGTCGAGCAGGCGTTTGAACACCACATTGTAAAAACGCTTGTCCTCACCGGGGCAGATCTCGTCGCGGTTGAAATAGAGCTGAATGCGGCCTGTGTCGTCCTGCAGCTCTACAAAAGAGGCGTTTCCCATAATTCGACGCCCCATGATGCGGCCTGCCAGGCTGATGTCCTGGTAAAGGCTATTGTCGTTGGGGAAGTTTTCGAGGATCTCACCGGCCGAGACGCTTACTTCAAAGCTCTCGGCAGGGTAGGGGTTAATGCCCATATTGAGCAATTCATTGAGCGCATCCCTGCGCATTTGCTCCTGTTCGCTTAATCGCACACTCATTGTTTTTTCTTTCCTTTTTTTTATAGAGTGCAAAGATACGGAATATAATATTTTTTGCCCTTATGCCGTGGACAAGACTTTTGCTTTTCGGATTGGGGCTTTGGCCGCTTCAATCCTCCTCTCATCTTTATGGGTTTTTCATGCGGTTCTTTCAGCGATTTCGGTTATTTTTGCTTCCTGACTATCGGGTTACACAAAAAACTTTTTTGTTATGAGACGCATGATTGCCCTTTCCCTTGGTTTCCTTTTTTCAATTACTGTTTTTGCGCAGCAAGCTGTTTATTCGCGCCTAAAGATCGATATGCAGGGTCGTGAGCTCAAGGAGTTGGCGGTGCTGGGTGTGGATACCGAAAGCCTGGAATATCGTGCTGGGCTTTATGTTGTTGGAGAGTATAGTGAATATGAGCAGGAACTTATTGCGGCAGCCGGTTTTTCTTATGAGGTCTTGATTGAGGATATGTCGGCATATTATGTAGGGCGAAATGCAGGCCTGGACAAGGCCGCTATCGAGGCTTCATGGCATCAGCCGGGCCGCAGCCAGAAATACCAGACTCCCGCGAACTTCTCACTGGGGAGCATGGGCGGGTATTATACCTATGAGGAGTTGCTCGATGATCTGGATGCAATGCATGCCCAGTTTCCCGACCTGATTTCCGAAAAGGAACAAATTGGAACTCTCGTTTCCTTGCAGTGGCGCCCCGTTTACTGGCTTCGGATATCCAATAACCCAGCGGTAGAGCAGGATAAGCCAAAGGTGTTGTATACCGCCCTGATTCACGCACGCGAGCCCGCTTCCATGCAGCAGATGATTTACCAGATGTGGTATTTGCTTGAGAATTATGGTACGGATCCTGAAGTCACCTACCTGGTGGACAACACCGAGATGTATTTCGTGCCCTGCATCAACCCCGATGGTTATATCCACAACCAAACCACCAATCCCAATGGGGGCGGGATGCACCGCAAGAATATGCGGCCCAATGCGGGCGGCAGCACCGGCGTGGACCTGAACCGCAACTTTGGTTACCACTGGGGGCACGATAATTCAGGCTCCTCTCCAACTCCTTCTTCAGAGACCTATCGCGGAACGGGCCCCTTCTCGGAACCCGAAACACAGATCGTGAAATACATTGCCGAGCAGTTCGATTTCAAATTGGCCCTGAACAACCATACTTATTCCGACTTGCTGATCTACCCCTGGGGCTATCAGGATCAGCTGACTCCTGATGGGGAGATCTTTTCTGCATTCGCTGAATTACTTACTCGCGAAAATAATTACACATACGGAACCTGCTATGAGACCCTGAATTACCTCTCTAACGGAGGCTCTGACGACTGGTTTTACGGCGAGCAGGAAACCAAGGATAAGGTTTTTGCTTTTACCCCCGAGGCGGGCAAGCCTTCCGATGGATTCTGGCCTGCCATGAACCGCATTGAAGAGATCTGCGCGGGCCATACCTGGATGAACCTGAAACTGGCTCACCTGGCCCTGGCGTTTGCCGAGTTGAAGCCCCTGGCCGATCAGCAGGTGGAATCGCATACTTTTTATTTTTCCTTTGAATTGAAAAATCTGGGACTCGTTTCACCTTCCAGCTTCACCGTATCGGTGCAGCCCATCAGCCCCTTGATCGTTTCTACAGGGGAAGCCAAAACATTTGAGGGGCTGGAAATGCTTGAAACCGCTGTGGATTCCATACAGGTCACCCTGCATCCCTCCACTTATGCAGGGCTCACCTTCGATTATGAGGTGTTGCTTGACAATGGTGGATTCATCTGGCGCGATACCATCCGCGGCTATTTTGGAGAAGCTCCCGTACTTTTTACGGATGACTTTTCGAACAACGAAAACTGGAACAGCAGCCAGTGGGGCCTCACCGGCGCGCATTACGTTTCGGCGCCCAATTCAATGACTGACAGCCCCGGCGGGCAATACGGCAATTTTGCCAATGCCATCCTGAACATGAAAAACCCTGTTGACCTGAGCAACCACGAACTGGCTTTTGTGGAGTTCTCGGCCCGCTGGGATATTGAAAGCAATTATGACTATGCCCAGTTCCAGATCTCCGATAATGGGGGCAATACCTGGGTTGCGTTGCCTGGCTTGTATACCCGCAATGGATCGGGCAACCAAGATTCAGGCCAGCCTTTATATGACGGCGCCCAAACCACCTGGGTGCAGGAAAAGATTTCCTTGGAAGCCTTTGCTGGAAAGGAAATCCTGATGCGCTTCCGTTTGGTTAGCGATGTAAGCCTTACCAAGGATGGCTTTTATTTTGACGACTTCAATATTTATGCCCTGGAGGACTTTCAGCCTGTGGCTCCGGTAATCACAGGGCAACAGGAGCTGAGCATCCTGATGGGTGAAACGTTCTCGCTTGAGATGGAGTGGCTTTCCGTAGAGGATGACTTTGTGCTCTATCCCGACGGGCATACCCTCGAGGTCCTGCCTGGTGAACACTTTTCCTTTGAAGGCGAGACCATTGTTCCCGATCCTGATTTTTACGGAATGCTCGAGGTGCCCCTGAAGGTAAACAATGGAATCCTTGAAAGTGAGGTATATTCTTTTGAAGTTGAAGTGCTCAACACAATGGATGCCGGGTTGATGCAACAAGGAAAGCTGCAGGTGTTTTATAACCAGCCTGGCAAGTCGTTGGTTTTGGTGTCAAGTCACCTCAGGGAATCCGGTGAGCTTCATCTGAGTATTTACGACCTTTATGGCAGGCTTGTATTTCGTGAGGGGGTATTGCTTTCAAGCGAAAGGCAAACCATTCCCTTAGATCTCCGCTCAGGGGTTTACCTGTTTGAACTCAGGGGCAGGGATGCATACAGAGGCAAATTCAGCGTACAGTAATTTTGAATCAGAACAGAACAGCCTATGGCACGCAGACATCCCTTGTTTAACCAGGTAATCGAGAACCTTACCATTACTGGCTTTGCCGCCGAAGGCAAGGCCATTGCACGGGTAGGGGAGATGGTACTGTTTCTCAATTACGGGGCTCCGGGCGATGTGGTGGATGTCAGAATCAGCAAAACCAAAAAGAACTTCCTGGAGGGGGAAATCCTTAGGATTCATAAGCCTTCCGAAGACCGTACGGAGCCCTTCTGTGCGCATTTCGGCATTTGCGGGGGTTGTAAATGGCAGCACCTGGGCTATGACAGGCAGTTGCACTACAAGCAGCAGCAAGTGGTCGACAGCCTTGAACGCATCGGAAGGGTGAAGCCCGGCAGCTTTGAGTTGGTGCCCATTGCAGGCACTGAGCATGCCACCTTTTACCGCAACAAGCTTGAATTTACCTTTTCCAACAAGCGCTGGCTTACCCGCAAAGACATTGATTCGGGCAGGGAATTTAAAGACCTTGACGGGCTGGGATTTCACATCCCGGGGCTTTATGATAAAGTGTTGGATATTGAGAAATGCTGGCTGCAGCCCGAGCCTTCCAATTCCATACGATTAGCCGTAAAAGGATTTGCCAAGGAGAAAGGACTGTCCTTTTACAACATCAAAGAGGATGCAGGGCTGCTGCGCAACCTAATCATCCGCAACAGCTCGACAGGGGAGGTGATGGTCTCGATGATCTTTGGTGAAGATAAGCCTGAGCAGATCAGCCTTGTCATGGACTATATCCGCGACAGCTTCCCTGAAGTGACTACCCTCGCCTATTTCATCAACGACAAGAAAAACAGCAGCCTTGCCGATCTTGAGGCTGTGATATACCACGGCAAGCCCTTTATGTTGGAGGAAATGGAAGGGCTGAGGTTTGCCATCGGGCCCAAGTCGTTTTTTCAGACTAATGCGCCCCAGGCTTATAAGCTTTACCGTATTGCCCGTGATTTTGCAGGGCTGGAAGGTCATGAACTGGTTTATGACCTCTATACGGGTACGGGCACCATTGCCTTATTCCTTGCGCAGCAGGCCGCTAAAGTGGTCGGTGTGGAATATGTGGAAGAGGCTGTGGAGCATGCCCGTGAGAACGCAGCATTCAATGGTGTGACCAATACCCTGTTTTTTGCTGGTGATATGGCCAGTGTATTCAACGAAACGCTGCTTGACCGCCACGGCTATCCCCATGTGGTAGTGACTGACCCTCCCCGTGCAGGGATGCATCCCGATGTGGTGAAGCAGATCATTCGCAGCGGGGCAGATAAAGTGATTTACGTCAGTTGCAATCCCGCCACTCAGGCCAGAGACATTGCGATGCTTAGCAATATGTACATCCTCAAAAAGGTGCAGCCTGTGGACATGTTCCCCCATACCCAGCATGTGGAAAGCGTGGCACTGCTCATCCGCAAGGGAAGGGAAGGCTAATCGTCTTTTTCAGGGCTTGCGAACAAGATGAGGGAATAGTTGTTTATGGATAAAACAACATCCTGAATTTTATGAAGACAGCGCTTGTTATAGGAGCTACCGGACTGGTTGGCTATCAATTGGTGAAGCAATTGATGGAAGATAAGGATTTTGGGAAGGTGGTGGTGTTTTCCCGCCGTGTCACGGGGTTGGTAAGTCCCAGGCTGGAAGAGCACTTGATTGACTTTGACCATCCCGAGCAATGGCAGCACCTGGTGAAGGGTGATGTGTTGTTCTCGGCTTTAGGGACCACCCTTGCCAGGGCAGGCAGTAAAAAGGCGCAGTACAAGGTTGATCACGGGTATCAATTTCAGTTTGCTGCTGCCGCTGCACGCAATGCCGTGCCTGCCTATGTGCTGGTGTCGTCGGCAGGCGCAAGCCCCAAAAGCATGACCTTCTATATGCGTATGAAGGGTGAACTGGAGCGCGATGTGAAGGGATTGCTGTTCTCCTCCCTTGCCCTGATCAAGCCGGGTCCCCTGGTTGGCGCGCGCCCTGAGAAGCGTTTTGGTGAGCAGCTGGGCTTGGCGGTAATCTTTTTCTTCAATGGATTAGGGCTTTTCAGGAAATATCGGCCCATTAAAGGAGAAGAGGTGGCACGGGCCATGATCAAGGCCTATAAGCAGGGCAAACCAGGAGTGTCTTCATATAACCTGGATGCCTTGTTTGACCTTGCCCGATAAGCTCTTTCTTCAATAAAAAACGGCAACCCGCAAGCAGTAGGTTGCCATCTCTGTTTTCTTATGTTAAGGTACTATCGGATCATGATCTTCTCCAGTTGGGAGATGTTTCCGTCGGTAAGGCGCACGAGGTATATCCCCGCGGGCTGTCCGCTGAGGTTGATCCGCAACAGGGGATCCGTGCTGCTTGGAGGTATCTCACCCCTGTAGACAATCTGGCCCTGTAGGTTGGTTACCAATATCTCCACTTTTGCAGCCTTGGCTGGCAGGCTGAGGTTTATCAGTCCATCGGAAGGATTTGGATACACCATGAAACCCAGTTTGCGTTCGGGAGTGGTTATGCTGACTGTTGACTGCTGGAAAACGGCTGTTGCCGTGGTGTTCTCTTCCAGGGTGATTGTGATGGTTTCCGTGTCGAGGGTTTGCGCTCCAGGCATCACCTGCCAGTGGTCGAAGAGCCAGCCTGAGCTAGCGCTGGCAGTGAGTTCTACATTGGCCCCAGGTTCGTAATAATAGGTTCCAGCCTGGGGTACCGTGCTGCCCTGTCCTTCTGTTTCCACCAGGAGCATGATGTTGTTGGGCCCTGCCACCTGGACATAGTCCGTGCGGGTAACCTGAGTGTCGCCGTCAACGGTGAGGCTTATTGTTTTCAGGCCGGTGGTTTGGTATGTGACTTCATGGGGTCCTGGCCCTTCTGCTGTCTCGGGTATAGCACCCTCGCCAAAATCCCATTCATAGCTATGCTGTCCCTCCGTGCAGAGCTGAAAGTTCACAGTCTCTCCGGTGAGCACCTGCTGCAGGTCGGAATAGAAGTCCATACCCAACCCGTCAAGGAATAAGCTGTAATGGCCTGCGGGGGCTACCAGGGGCTTGGTGCCGGTTTTTTCGTTTGCGTTGGTGGCGCTGAAATAGTAGAATATCTCAGTGTTGCACTCTTGCCTGGGAATAGAGAACCTGAAGGTATCGTTTTCGAGCACCATTTGCTGGGCGGTAAATCCCTGCTGGGGATCTGTGGTCCAGTGGATATTTGCCTGGGTGATGCCTGAAAAACTGTTGATGGCCGCTTTCATCTCGTAGGGTCCCTGCCAGGAGGCCAGGGTGTCAGGGCTTGCGTGGGCAAACAGTATGGGGTCGTCTGCACCAATTTCCCTTGAGATGCAATGAATGGCGCCACTGGCACCAATCACCGACTCCATGTTGATTCCCACAATATTGTAGCCCGGCATGGCTTCCTGATATATTTGCAGGGCCTGATTGTCAGGATAGAGCCCATAGGTTGGGACAAGCACAAGGCCATTCAGGATGATGGAATTGGTGTAGGTGCGATAGCTGGTATTCGGGGAATAATATCCCGACCCGCTTGCAGGCATTGGGATACGCACCACTTTATAAGGCCGGTTATAAACACTTGGGTAAGTGTTGAGAACTTCCTGAAGGTTGCTTTCGATGTAGGGTCCATCGGAAACGCCTGTGGGAAATTGTCCGACCAGGAGGGTCTCCTCGTTGATCAGCTTCATGTGCATGTCAATGTGGCTGATGTTATCGAAGGGTAATTCAGGCATCTTGATATAGCGCTCTATGCCCATGAAATTGTACACAATATTGTCAATCTGCGTTTCCGAAAGGCTGCTGTTCTCGGTAAGGATCAGTTCTGAAGAAAAGGCGGTTCCAAAACCATCGGTCATAAAGTTACCTCCTGTTGCAATCAGGCGGTTGGGGTTATTTGTCATTTGGTAAATAGGCAGGTCCAGATGATTGGCCATCACCACCGGAATCTGGTCGTCATAAGGACGCGGGCGGTTATATACCCAGTCGGTAAAAGCCAGTTGCCCGTCTTCTGCCAGGTAGATGCTCTGAGGTCCAAAATCTCTTACCCAAACCGAATTAAAGGATGCCTGCAAAAACTCAATATTGTCGAGGGGTACATTGCCGTTGGTAAGGTAGTTTTGAACATAAGAAATATTATCACAAACAATGTACACCTTAACCACCTGACGGGCGTGTCGCACGATCTCACGCAGCTCATTGGAATAACTGGCCCAGGTAATGATGACGCCCTGAACTTCTTCAAACTCCCCCGGTGCCCGTGGAATGCCTGAAGGAGGGGTGGTGGACTTCCCCTCGGGGATGTTTTCCAGGTATTCCTGGTAGATCTCCTTTTCTGCTTCAGTCATCCACTTGGGTAGCGGATCCTGCGCAAAAAGGCTTGTCGAAAGGAAAAGGCTTATGAGAAACAGAACTTTAAAGGAACGGGTGGGTAACATTGGTAAAACTGAATTTAAGTAGGGTATTGGATTAGGACCCCAAAAGTAATCAATGATTTGGAAAGGATTCAGTAAATTTCAAAATTTTCGAATCCGCTGAGGGGGGCTGTGGTGGTGTCTGTTTTGTTGACGTGGGCCCATGAAGGGCCTTTGCTGACCCAGAGTATGAACATTTCCAGTGGGGCTTCCTCTCCTTCTGCTTCAATGTAAACGCTGCCATCAGGAAGGTTTTTTACAAACCCTGCAATCCCGTATTCCAGTGCTTTGGCACGGGTATGATACCTGAACCCCACGCCCTGGACGCGTCCATGAACCCTTATGTGTATGGCCTTTTTCATGTGACCCGGGTTTTCAGAAAGGGATGACTTTTTCCACCCGCTTATTGCGGACAAACCCGCTGATGATCAGGCGCGCGTCGCGGTTGTCGTTGGCTGGCTTGAGCAGGCCTTCCAGGTGAGCAGGAGTCATGGCCTGCATCTGACCGGGCTCGGCATAACCTGCGGCACTGAAGCGGCCCCCTTCAATTAAGACCAGGTATTTCTCCCCGTAATGGCGGCCCTTGTCGATAATGATCATGTTCTGGGCGGGCATCGAAGCATTCTCTATGGCCTCCTTAACCCGCTGATTATAGCTCTGCGCCGGCTCTATCCCCAGGCAGGCCCCAAGGCATTGCTTTACGGCATACTGAAAGCAGGCCCCGCTGGTCGGAAATAGCCCGCTGAGATTCTGGCAGAGGTGGTATTGCGCTACCAGCTTAAACAGGAACTGCCTGCCCATTTCCTTGTTGGCAAAGCTTGTGTGCGGGTTTTGGCCATTGCTTGTCTTTTCGACCTTCAGATTCAGGTAGCCTTCGGCATCGGTAAAGCTGTACAAGCCATAATTGAAGAAATTCCGGCGCTGCCTGCGGTTAAACAGGGGCTGGTGGCGTTTGATCTCCTCCGATTCCAGCAGCAGGGCTGCCAACTCGCTGCCCGTTTCCTGGAAGTCCACGCGGCATACCTGCCCCGCCATCTCCAGGGCTTTGACCGACTTCAAGTTCGTGAAATGGCTCATTACCCGCTGGCGCAGGCTCTTGCTCTTCCCAATGTAAATGATCTCTTCCTTTTCGTTAAAGAAGTAATAAACCCCCGTTTTCTGGGGGAGTGCATCCAACTGCTCTTTCTTCAATGCGGGGTTGATTGCCTGATGGGTGCCCAATGAGCCGGAGAACCCATTGAGGAAGCCATCAGGGTGCTTTTCAAGAAGCAACTCAAAAAGCTGCACCGTGGCCAGGGCATCGCCGGCAGCGCGGTGGCGGTTGTTTATGCCGATCTTCAAATCCTCGCATAGCCTGCCCAGGCTGTATGACTTCTTTCCGGGCAGCAGTTTTCGGCTGATCTTTACCGTGCAAAGATGATCGCGGCTGTAGTCGTAGCCCAGGCTTTTGAATTCATTGCGAATGAAATTGTAATCGAAGCTTACGTTGTGGGCCACAAAGACTGTGTCTTTCGTTAACTCAACCAGGTCCTTGGCAATCTCGAAAAACCTGGGGGCCCTGGCAACCATTTCATCCGTAATTCCCGTCATACGGGTAATGAAGGGCGGAATACGCCGTTCAGGATTGATGAGGGTGCAGTACTCCCTGACCACCTTTTCTCCGTCGTGGATGAACACGGCAATCTCGGTGATCTTGTCGCGATAAGGATTTCCTCCCGTGGTTTCGATGTCGATAATGGCGTACATATGCCCTGGCAGAAATTACCTGTAAAAGTAATTATTTTTGCCCGCTTTTGGCCTGATTCAACCGGGTGATTATGAGCCCTGGTTCCCCATTGTCTGAAAGGGTATGGCACGACAGGACGGCTGCGAAGCTCCTTTGATCAGGCGGGTAATGCTGCCATCAGAAAGGCTTAGGTAATAGATGTCGCTTGCCCGCTGCGCTGCTGTCTTTTTTCCCGAAAAAATCACGCCTTGTTTGTCGCTGCTCCAGCTGAAGTCGCTGATAAATACCTCTTCAGGTGAAATGAGGGTTCCGGTCACGGTCGATTCATCGTAATGATAAAGGGCAAGGGATGTCTTTCTTGGCCTGCCTGCAGGCTCTTCAGGGCCTGTTCCTATCAGCCAGCCATTGCCGTCGGGGGAGGGTAAGATTACCGTTGATTCATTGTACTCCAATAACCCGAATTTTTCATTCAATACGGCATGGCCGATAAGAGCTCCTGTTTTTTCAAACTGGTACAGATATTTGGTGTCGTGGGCGTAAACGGAAGCCCCATCATAGGACCAGGACGGGGAAAGAATGTTAGCCCCCTCACGGGCGATGACGTACTTGTTCTCCTCACGGGCATGCCCTACAATGGCCACACGGTAGGAGGAACCATTGTTGTCAACCCTTGCGGAAAAAAGAAAGTGGTTCTCTGTGGGCGACCACACCGGACCCCAGGAAGTGCCCTGAACATCCTCGATGATGTTGGTGTTGCGATTGGGGAAATCAAACACGGCGATCCGCTGCTTGTTACCAACATTGCTAACATAGGCAAGATATCGGCCATCAAATGACAGCGAGGGCTCTGAACCCGGCCCAACCTCCAAATGGGCATTATCCTTCAAACCTGCCACTTGAATGATGCCATCCGAAACATAAGCAATACGCTCTTTCAGTTCAGGTTCCTGCTCCTGCTGCTTGCAGGAAAAACCGGAAAACAGGTATACAAAAAAGGTAATTAATATCAAACCCTTAAAGCTAAAAAGTATGTTCTTGTTCATTATCGTTTGATTCAACCCGGGGGTGCCTCCCGAAAATTTGCAAAAGTATAGTTTTTTAACGCAAAAATCTTGCCGTGATTTTTACAGGAAATGAAAATAGTTGTTAATATTTCTGAATATTTTCCCTTTCCTGTTGATTTACAATAAAGTAAAATTATTATTTAAATAAAAAAAGCCGAAACAAGGATATGCGTTTCGGCTTTTTAATGCAATATTCTGGTCTTATCAAAGCTGCGAAGTACAATTGGGGCAACGGGTAGCTTTGATCGGAATTTGGGTGATGCAATGCGGGCACTCCTTGGTGGTCGGTGCAGGCTCGGGTGCCACTTCTTCTTTCTTCTTAAGTTTGTTTATCCAGCGGATAACGAAGAAAATGGACAGCGCAATGAGCAGAAAATCAAGAATGGTGTTGATGAAAACACCGTATTTGATGGTGGCTGCTCCTGCCTCGGTGGCTTCTGCCAGGGTGGAATAACTAACATCACCTAAAGTATAAAAGAGATTGGTGAAATCAACTCCGCCCAGCAGTTTCCCGATGGGTGGCATGATGATGTCGCTTACCAGGGAAGAAACAATTTTTCCAAAGGCACCCCCGATGATGATACCCACGGCCATGTCAATCACATTGCCCTTTACGGCAAAATCCTTAAACTCTTTTGTAAATGATCCCATAGTTCATGTGTTTTGATTAGTAATTCGGTATTAAAACTCCTTTTGGTTAATACCTTTGTAAATTTATAATAAATATTGAATTAAATGTTTGAAATGTTTTAATTATTCCTGATGGTTTTTAAAGTCCCGTACTTCAGGTCAGGAGGAAACCATAGCAGGTAAATCAATAAAATGGCATTTGTGGCAAAAGGGGTGGGTTTGGTTCTTTTTCCACATCATCCTGAAATTCCTGTACTTCGGGTTGTTTAAAACTTCCATCAGCGGCTTTTCAAAAACATTCCCGAAGCTCAACTCTTTAGGGAAGGGCTTGGCGCAACAGGGCACCATCTCCCCATTCCAGCAGATGTAGAAATGCGTCCAGGGAAAAGGGCAGTTTTTGAATCCTTTCCTGGGATTATGTTCCCAGAAGGTGGTTTCCATTTCGGGAAAAGCTTTTCGGGCCTGGTCCAGTTCTTTTTTTGCCTCCGAGAATTCCCCCGAAAGGTAGAAGTCGTAATATTCAATTTCAAGACCGGTGACCGCCGCCAGGTTGAAAATTGTATAATTCACAAAGCGGATGCCCAGTTGATGGGCAAAAGCGAGCACCTTGCCCATCTGAGAATAGTTCTCTTTGGTAACCACCATATTGAGCATCAGGTCAGTGGAAGAACCTTTCAGGATTTTGGAAACCTTAGCCAGATTGGATGAAAACTGCTTAAAGTTGGAACCCCTTCGGATGTTGTCGTAAACCCCTTCGATTCCGTCAATGCTCACCTGGATGGTGTCAATCTTACTCCTCAGTTTCGTGGCGTATTCTTCAGTTTTGGGAGCATAGGCGTTGATGGAAGCTGAGATGACAATGCCCTTGTTTTTCGAGCGGATGTAGTCTACCACCTCTTCCAGGTGAGGGTAAAGAAAGGTTTCTCCCATTCCTGTCAGGCCTATTGAGTCGAGGTAAGGCCAGGCCTGATCAATGATCCTTTTGGCCTGCTGCAGGTCCATATAGCCCTTGTCCATTGCTTTACCGTAATCATATTCGCGGGGACAAATAGTACAATGGATATTGCAGTGGGCACTCAGCTCGAGCATGATGGTGGAGGGATGGGCAACCCTTGTGCTGCCTCTGGCCTTGAGCCGGTAGTGGTGGAATTTATTCCCCGAATACCGGAAAAAGGCCCTTCCTCCCGGTAGTTGTTTCAGTCGCTTGATGGCCTTGCTTATCCTTCTTTTGGTCATGGGCTGGAATTGCTTTCAGCAAATACCGGCAATCGTACTTTCCCGGTTCCCGGCTCCCTTGTCTTTGCCTTGGCGGAGCTTTGCTGTGGTTTGAAAATTGTGGTTTGAAGTGTTCTCTGAGATTCGCCGCCAAAATTAAATAAAATCTCATTAATCCTTCATTGGCAAATGTTTTTGTAATTTTAAGGTTTCATTACAAATTGTATCAATCAAACCAAAACCATTCCTATGAAACGATTGTATGTGCTGCTGTTGCCCCTTTTGGCAATGGCCTCCTGCAGCAGTCCCCAAACCTGGGGTGAGGCCGAAGCGCCTCTTGCCGAACCCAAAGAAGAAATGCTGGTCATGCACGGCGATACCCGTATTGACTTCTATTACTGGCTGAACGACAGGGATAACCCTGAGGTGATCGCCTACCTGGAAGCCGAGAATGCTTACTCGGAGGCTGTGATGGGTTTTTCCAATGAGTTGCAGGAGAACCTTTTCGAGGAAATGAAGGGCCGCATCAAGGAGGACGACCAGTCAGCTCCCTATTTTTCCAATGGCTATTATTACTATACCCGCTTTGAGACCGGTCAGGAATACCCTATCTATTGCCGCCGCAAGGAAAGTTTGGATGCTCCTGAACAAATCCTCCTCAATGTCAATGAGCTTGCCGATGGCTACCCCTATTTCAATGTGGGCGGTTATGATGTAAGCCTCGATAACCGTCTGCTCGCTTTCAGCATTGATACCGTCGGCCGCAGGCAGTATACAATTCTGTTTAAAGACCTGGAAACCGGAGCCATCTCTCCAAGCGAACTGTCAAATCTCAGCGGCAATGTTGTTTGGGCTGCCGACAATGCCACTGTGTTCTATACTGCCATCGACCCCGTGACTCTGCGCTACGACCGCGTGTTTCGCTTCAACTTCCTGAATGGCGAAGCGCCTGAACAAGTGTATTATGAAGCCGATGAGACCTTTTATAATATAGGGGTTTGGCGAACAAAGGACCAGCGTTTCGTCATGATGGAGATCAGCAGCACCCTCAGCAATGAGATTCGTTTCCTGAACGCTGATAAGCCTGAGGATGACTTCCGGATATTCCAGCAACGCCAGCACGACCTGCTCTATGAAGTCACCCCCTTTAACGATAAGTTTTTTGTGATTACCAATCATCAGGCCCAGAACTTCCGCCTGATGGAAACGCCCCTGGACAAGACCCCTGTAAATAACTGGAAAGAAGTGATTGCCCACCGCAGCGATGTTTTGCTCGAAGGGCTGGAGGTGTTCTCCGATTACCTTGTCCTTGAAGAAAGGACCAAGGGCTTGAATCAACTGCGGGTCATCCGCCATGCCGATGGTCACGAACATTACCTGCCCTTTGAAGAGGAGGCCTACACCGCAGGGATCAGCGTCAATGAAGTGATGGATACCCCGCTTCTGCGCTACAGCTATACTTCACTCACCACGCCAATGAGTCAATACGATTACAATATGGAAACGGGAGAGGTGACCCTTGTGAAACAGCAGGAAGTGCTTGGTGACTTTGATCCCGCCAATTATGAAACCCGCCGTTTCTATGTCCCCGCACGCGATGGCGTGGAAGTTCCCGTTACCCTCGTTTACCGTAAGGGCATTGAAAAGAATGGCAATAATCCCCTCTTGCTTAATGGTTATGGATCATATGGTTACAGTATGGATCCGCGGTTCAGCGTACAATCAATCAGCCTGCTGGACAGGGGGTTTATTGGGGCAATGGCTCATATCAGGGGTGGACAGGAAATGGGCAGGCAATGGTATGAAGACGGTAAATTACTTAAAAAGAAAAATACCTTCAATGACTTTATCGACATTGCCGATTTCCTGGTGGCTGAAGGCTATACCAATCCTGAAAAACTCTTTGCCAGCGGCGGCAGCGCTGGCGGCCTGCTGATGGGAGCCGTCATCAATCAGCGGCCCGAACTCTTCAAGGGGGTCATCGCTTCAGTCCCCTTCGTGGATGTGGTTACCACAATGCTCGACGAGACCATCCCTTTGACCACTGCGGAGTATGACGAATGGGGAAACCCCAACCTAAAGGAGTATTACGATTATATGCTTTCCTATTCCCCCTACGACAACGTGGTTCCCAGGGCTTATCCCAACCTGCTGGTCACAGCAGGCCTTCACGACTCACAGGTGCAGTACTGGGAGCCCGCCAAATGGGTGGCCAAGCTGCGCCAGAACAATACAGGCGATAACCTGATCCTGCTCTATACCAATATGGAAGCAGGCCACGGGGGCGCTTCGGGAAGGTTTCGCCGCCTCAGGGAAGTGGCTCGCGAATTTGCCTTCCTGCTTGAACTGGCTAAAGATTAGGGCTTACTTTTTACCGAACAGCTTTTCGAGGACTTCCTTGACATATTCAATGCAGGCCTCACTCTTCACTACATAATTGTAAATGCCCGAATCCTGGGCACGGGCAATCAGTTCAATGTCCTGTTGTGCCGACATGACAATGATCTCCGTGAACGGGCTTATGGAACGAATCGTTTTGATCAGGTCAATGTCGCGTTCGTCGTTCAGGCCCGTGATCAATACTTCAGGCTCCTCATCAATGCGGCTCAGGAGGGTGCGACCATCAGGGAAATTCTCCACCGAAATGTTCGGTATGGCCGACAGGCACAGACGCAGCAGCATGCCTTCGGTCTTGTTGTCTTCGTGTATGAATACTTTCTTAAAAGGGGCTGGATTCATTCCAAGGAGTTTTGCGCCTGATTTCAGCATTCAAAGGTATTATTTTTTGCATTGAAAAAAGAAAGCACGCACCACAGGCAGAACAAAGCTTTCGGCTGTGGTTTTTAATCGTAATTTTGCAAAAAATATTCTGTGTTATGAAAGCTTCTGTTGAGATCAGCATGTATCCCCTGGGACGTGAATTCAAACCCGATATCAAGGCATTCATCGAACGGATGAAAAACCACCATGACATCATCTGCGAAGTCAATGGGATGAGCACCCAAATGTTTGGCGATTACCGCGAGATTATGAATGCCCTGACGGAAGAAATAGCCTATTCATTCGAAAAACACGGCAAGAGCGTGTTCGTGCTTAAGATCATCAATGCCTTTCTTCAGCAATAAGCCCTGAAGTGAGTCTTACGCGCAAGATCGCCATCACAGGCCCTGAGTCTACAGGCAAAAGCCGGCTTACCGCCGGCCTGGGCGGGCATTACCAGGCACCCTGTGTGCCTGAATATGCCCGCGATTATATCGATGGGCTTCAGCGGCCCTATCAACAGGACGACCTTCTGCAAATCGCCAAGGGACAAAGGGCTGCTGTACAGCTTGCTGAAAAGCAGTGGCCATCCATGCTTTTTTCAGATACAGAACTGATTGTGATCAAGGTCTGGAGCCTGCATAAATATGGCACTTGCGACCCCTTCATCCTCAGCGCCATCGAAAGCCAAAACTACGACCTGTACTTGCTTTGCGATGTGGACCTGCCCTGGGAATTCGATGAACAGCGCGAACACCCCCACTTGCGCATGTTCTTCTTCAACTGGTATCGCAAAGAACTGGAGCATTACGGCTTTCCCTATGCCGTGGTCAGGGGCCTGGGACAGGACCGCTTGCAGTGCGCCATTGAGGCCGTGGAAAGAGTGGTGAAAAGGGATTGATCAATTGTAGTTTGTGTGTGAAGGGAAATGCATTTTTTGATCAGGAGAACGGTCAAACTTTCGTGTATAATATTGAATATTTATATTTTTGATGTTAACATTTAACCTTGAACCTCCAACCTTGAACATTTATTCCTGACCCTTGAACCTATAACCTTGAAATTTGAAATTTTACCCCTGATTATCAATAATTTAATATGAGCGCCCCGGGTCATATCAGGCAATACATTCACCTCCACTTTATCGTGGTGCTGCTGGGCTTCACAGCCATCATCGGGGCGCTGATCACCCTGCCTGCCCCCGACCTGGTTTGGTTCCGTATGTTCTTTGCCTTCCTGGGGCTCTGGGTGTTCCTGCTCTGGCGAAAGATCCCCTTCCGCATTCATGGGCGCGACATGCTCAGGCTGTTCGGGATCGGTCTTGTGGTGGCCCTCCACTGGATCACCTTCTTCCACGCGGTTAAGGTTTCGAACGTCTCGGTAACCCTCGGGGTCTTTGCCTCAGCAACCCTCTTTACCAGTTTCCTTGAACCCATACTGCAGCGCAGGAGGATTTTCTGGCTCGAGGTGCTCATCGGGATGGTGACCGTGGCCGGGATCTATATCATCTTTCAATACGAATTCAGGTATATCGAGGGGATCCTGTTTTCGCTTGCCTCGGCTTTCCTCAACGGCCTGTTTGCCGTGTTTAACCGCAATATCAGCCACCGACACCATCCCACCGTGATCAGTTTTTTCGAGATGCTGGGCGGCTTTATTTTTATCTCCCTCTTCTTTGCCCTCTCGGGGCAGTTAAGCCTTTCAAGCCTGAGCCTCTCGGGCTCCGACCTCTTCTGGCTGCTGGTGCTCAGCCTGGTGTGCACCTCCTATGCCTTCACCGCCATTGTCGACATTATGAAGGTGCTCTCGGCCTATACCGTAATGCTGGCCATTAACCTCGAACCCGTTTATGGAATCATTATGGCTTATTTCATTTTCCCCGGGGCCGAACGGATGTCCCTGGGGTTTTATGCGGGCGCCTCCCTGATAGTCCTGGCCGTGGTGAGCTATCCTTACCTAAAACGTAAGATCAGAAAGATACCGTATTGAATCTCCCTTTCGGGAAAAGGCGATAAAGCCCGGGTTGACGAGCCTGGGCTTGTTGTACGTCAGGGGCTTATGCTCCGTGATGTGCAGTAACTCCCCTCCCCGGGCCAGCAGTAGTGCGTGTCCTGCCGCCGTATCCCATTCCCAGGTGGGCGAATAGCGAATGTACAGGTCGGATCGCCCCTCCGCCAGGTCGCCAAATTTCAGGGCGCTGCCCTTTTCCATCAGGTTAACGGCCCCGAACTTTTCATTGATTTGGCCGATGAGTTTCAGGGTCTGCCCTTCCATATGCGAGCGGCTCACCGAGATCCCAATCTTTTGCCTTGCAGGTCCCGGCTTCAGGGCAATGGAGTGCCCTTCCAGGGCCTGCTCCGAAAAGCCTCCGGCCGGGTTTATATCCTTCAATTTAAATGCCCCTTCGCCCGCAATGCCCCACCAGGCCTCTCCTTTAAGGGGAGCGATGATGATCCCCATAAGGGGAAGGTTGCGATGCATCAGGCCGATGTTGATGGCAAACTCGCCCTTGCGGCTGATGAATTCCTTGGTGCCATCCAGGGGGTCCACCAGCCAGAAATATTCCCATTGCCTGCGCATGCTATAATCCTCAATGCGGGTTTCCTCGCTGATGACAGGGATGCCCGTGGCCGAAAGAGCCCTGGTCAGGATGGCATTTGAGCGGCGGTCGGCCAGCGTGATGGGGCTGCCGTCGGCCTTGTCCTCATAGCCAAACCCTTGGGAATAAACCTCCAGGATGGCTGCCGAGGCCTTGCGACCCGCTTCAAATGCCACCCCTGCCAGCCTCAGCAATTCGCTTTTTACAATCATTCTAAAAAGTGTTTTTCAAAAGGTGAATTTATCATTTTATTTCAGAACATTCCTTACGGTGATTTGTTAAACAAGAGAAATCCTTAAAAACTTAAGCCCTATGAACCGAAATAAAGCACTGATCCTGTTCTCGTTTTTCGTGGTTTTTGCCCTGACTTCCTGCAACCTTTTCCCCGCAAAGGCCCAGGACACCGCCTTTAAAACCCTCTACGACTTTAAGGTCGAGGATATTTATGGCGATGAATTTGACCTGGCCGGCCTAAAGGGCAAAAAGGTGATGGTGGTAAACACCGCCTCCAAATGCGGCCTGACCCCACAGTATGAAGAGCTCGAGAAACTTTACCAGGAATACCGCGAAAGCGGCTTTGTCATCATTGGCTTTCCTGCCAATAATTTTATGAACCAGGAGCCCGGCTCGAATGAAGACATCATCGAGTTTTGCACAGCAAACTACGGGGTCTCCTTCCCTATGATGGGTAAAATTTCAGTGAAAGGCAAAGACATGGCCCCCATCTACCAGTGGCTGACCCAAAAAAGCCGGAATGGAGTGCTTGATTCTGAAGTCACCTGGAACTTCCAGAAATTCCTCATCGACGAGCAGGGAAAGCTGGTGGATGTCCTTCAGCCCCGCGAAAAGCCCTATTCCGAAAAGGTCATTGCCTGGCTGAATAACTGATTTTTTATTAAAGGACTTATTTCTTTTCAAATCCTTTTTTATGTGTTAATAAGGAATTAGGAAGGAAAATGTTACGGAACAAGGTATGGCCCTGTTCCGTTTTTTATTGGCGATTTCCGTCTTTCTTAGAAAACACCTCACTGAACTCCTACAGGGACAGTTTGAAGCCAAAGTTTAGACGTAGTTCAGACGTAGTTAACACGTAGTTAAGACGTAGTTCAGACGTGTACACACGTCTGAACTACGTCTTATTTACGTCTTATTTACGTGTTAGTTTCGGTTTATATTTAATTCTGATTTGGTAAGGGAGGGTCTCGCTGAGGCTAAAAAGAACGAAAGGGTTTGCCAGGAATGAACAGAAGGTGACAGGCAGGGTGGGTCGGGCATATTTGATTTTTGGCCGATTTTCGGGCCTCGCGAGAAACCATGTCAGGTTTTGTTTTTTGCAAAAGACAATAATTGGGTATTATTTTTACCTTTGTTGGTTGTACCATTAGCATTGCAATTGAACTATGCAACCACCCCAATACACAGGCTTCGAAAGCGGTCATCAGCTGGTATTTGCCATTACCGACAATCCCCCGCTGGGCTTGATGATCGAGCCATTTGCCGTGAAGGTCATCGGGGATGGTCAGTTCAGCTATGAATTTCACAGGCTCAGCCCGCTTACGGCAGGCGATTTTTTTCACAATATGAGCCAGCCTTACAAGCAGCTGCTGAAGGTGTATGGGCAGGTGACTGAAGACACCCTGCTGAAACGATTCAACAAAGACCATAAGAAGCCCTCCCTGTTTTTTGATCAACTTACGGCTGATTTTATTGCCGAACACTTGCGGCCGCTGTTCGATAAGACTATGGCCGAAATGGCCGACCTGCTTTTTAAGCACGGGATAGCCCTGCATTACAAGGGTCTTAAGGACGAGCGGATTGTGGAGAAGCAGATTTGGGTGGCTCCCGGAAAGGTGGAACCCGTTTTCTTTTTTGAACGCTCAGAAAACGGGATACGCTACCGTTTGGAACTCATACACGAGGGCAGGGAACTTTCCCTGAAAGGGGAAGACACCCGAATGCTGGGAACAAAGCCTTGCCTTCTGAAGGTGGATGACAGGGTTTTTCGCTTCGATAAGGAATGGGACGGGAAAAAACTCTCCCCTTTCTTTACGCGCGACGAGATTATGGTGCCCAAAACTTCTGAGAAGGCTTATTTTCAGAAGTTCGTGCTCGATGCCATTCGTCATCATAAGGTCAAGGCCGTAGGTTTTGAGATCTGTGGCCGTGAGGAATCACCGCGTCCTGTTTTTAAACTGGAGCAGAACTGGCAAAACCATTGGACCCTGCAGCTTTCCTTTGCTTATGGTGAGGTGGTTTTCCCCTTCAGCGAGGAGCAGCAGGCCAAGGTAGAGATGAAGCAGGAGGGCGATCGTTTTATTTTTATTAAAGTGGAGCGCGATGTCGCCTTCGAGCAGGAATGGGCAGGGCGCCTGAAGATGCTGGGCCTTATCAACAAGGGCGGCGAGGGATTTTACCTATGGTATCCTGCAAAGAAAACACTTGAATCGCCCGATGAGCCCGTGATGGCAGGGCTTTACGACTACCTCGACTGGCTTGCCGCCCAGCGTGAAGCTCTCGGCCTCCACAATATTGAAGTGCAGCAGGACGCGGGTTCGGGTGGTTTTTTTTTAGGCCGACCCCAGGTAAGCCTTGAAGTTACCGACCGCAACGACTGGTTCGACCTTTACGGGACAGTGAGTTTTGGCCCCCACCGCATTCCTTTTCTCAGGTTAAAAAATCATATCTTGCAGGGCATTCGCGAGTTCAGCCTTCCCGATGGGTCTACGGGACTGATCCCTCTCGAATGGTTTGAGAAATACCAGGACGTGATGAAGTTTGCCCAAGGCAAGGGAAACACCCTGCAACTGAAACGGCACCACTTCACCCTGCTTGGGAAACTGAAAGAGGCCAGCACGCCTGTGAAAGGACTTGATGAGGCGATGCGCGATTTTTCGCCTCCCATGCTTCCTCAGGGTATTGATGCCCAGTTGCGACCCTATCAGTTGCAGGGCTTCCAATGGATGAGCTTCCTGCATCAGCATCACCTGGGGGGATGTCTTGCTGATGACATGGGCCTGGGCAAAACCCTGCAGACCCTTGTTATGCTGGTTTATGCCCACCGTGAACCGGGAGGGAAGAACAAACCTGCCTCAACGAACGAAGAAGCCCGTGAAAAGTCCGAAGAGACTCAGTTGTCGCTTTTTGAGGCCGAGGCCGGGGAAGCACCCCCAGCACCCCTTGGCACTTCCTTGTTGGTGATGCCGCTTTCGTTGATCCATAACTGGATGCGCGAGATCGGCCGTTTTACCCCGCAGCTCAGGGCGTTGCAACATACAGGCCCTGCACGCAGCACCAGCAGCCGCGCGTTCCTGCCCTACGACCTGGTGCTTACCACTTACGGAACCGTGCGCAATGACATTGATATGCTGGAAGGCTTTCATTTCAACTATGTGGTGCTTGATGAAAGCCAGATCATCAAAAACGCCGAGTCAAAGATCTTTAATGCCATCAAGAAACTGAAGGCAGGCCATCGGTTGGTGCTGACGGGGACTCCCGTAGAAAACTCGCTGACCGATCTGTGGGCGCAGTTTTCTTTCCTCAACCCGGGGCTTTTGGGTAACCTGAATTACTTCCGTGAAGAGTTTGTGGTGCCTGTTGAGAAAAGCAACGACCTTCGCAAGCAACAGAAGCTACATTCGCTGATCGAGCCCTTTATCCTGAGGCGCACCAAGTCGGAGGTGGCAAAAGAGCTGCCCGAACTCACCGAGCTGGTTCGCTATTGCGAAATGTCGGAAGAGCATCGCAAATTTTATGAAGCGAAGAAATCACAGATCCGCAACCTTATCCTTGAGCAGGTGGAGAAGCAGGGCATGGAACGCTCGCGCTTCTTTATTTTAAGCAGCCTGATGCGGCTGCGTCTTATGGCTAACCACCCCTTGATGGTGGATCCTGAATATGCTTATGACTCAGGAAAATTTATCGAGGTGAGAGAGAACATTGGGAAGGTGCTTTCCGAGGGGCATAAGGTCCTTATCTTCTCACAGTTTGTGAAACACCTGAACATTTACAGGAAATACCTTGACAGCCTGGACTTGCCCTATAACCTGCTGACGGGGCAGATGCCGGAGAAGGAGCGGGGAAGGCTGATCAACGATTTCCAGCAAGATCCTGAAAAGCGGTTATTCCTGATCTCGCTGAAGGCAGGTGGCTTGGGGCTTAATCTCACTGGGGCAGATTATGTGTTCCTGCTCGACCCTTGGTGGAACCCTGCTGTGGAGAAGCAGGCCATCAACCGCGCCCACCGTATTGGTCAGAAAAAGAATGTGTTCGTGTATAAATTTATTACACGAGATACCGTAGAGGAGAAGATCCTCAGCCTGCAGCAGCGCAAATCGGCCCTGGCAGGCCTGCTGATCGACCAGAACAATCCCCTTAAAAACCTTGGACTGGATGAGATCAGCGACCTGATTACCTAAGCGATCCGGTTTTCACCAAAGCTTCAGAAAAACCCTTACTAAACACGGCCATCCAGTACCTGGTGGATGGTTCGTGCCGCGGTTCCCGTTTCTAAAGAGGCCCCACATTTCCTCAGGGCGGTTTCTATGGCATCGGCAGTGGCAAGGAGGTCGTTTCGGTTCACGACACCCATATGGCCCACCCTGAAATACTGCCCCTTAATGTCGGGCAACAGCCCTCCTGCCACAATGATCCCTGCGCCAGCGATGTGACCCAGCAGGTCTGCGGCCTTCATACCCTCGGGGTAATAAGGGGCCGATAAGGTATTGGCTGACAGGCTTTCGCTGGTGGGGATCATCTTTAGCCCCAATGCGGTCATTGCGGCGCGGAAGGCCTGCCCGGTGCGCCGATGCCGGTGGAACCGCTCTTCCAGTCCCTCTTTAAGGATCAGGTCCAGGCTCTTTTCCAGGGCGATGATCAGGTTGACGGCAGGGGTGCCAAAGTAGGAGGGTTCCCTGTTTTCATAAGCCTGCATAATGGGCAGCCAGTGGGCCCAGTCACCATAATAATTTGCCACAGGGGTCCTTCGATTTTTGAATGCCTCCATCGCTTTGGGCGATACGACAAACAAGGCCAGTCCCGGGGGCACGCCAATGGCTTTCTGCGAGGCGGTAAGCACCACGTCGATGCCCCACTCTTGCTGACGGATCTCCTCGCCAGCCACCGAGCATACTCCATCGAGGACGGTCAGTACATCATATTTTTGTCCGAGGGCGCCCAGGGCTCGCGCATCATTAAGTACTGCCGTTGAGGTATCTACATGGGTGAAGGTCATCATTTTGTATTTCTTTTCTCTCAGCCTGGCCTCAACCGTTGCGAGGGGGACCATATTCCCGGTCTCAGCCCTTAGGATATCCACCACCGCGCCATAGCGCTTCAGCAGCTCGGCATAGCGTTCGCCAAAGTAACCTGTGGAGATGACCAGGACGAGGTCGCCCGGCTCGGTAAGGCAAGCCCCTACCGAGTCCATGGCCAGGGTGCCTGTTCCCGCCAGGATAAAGGGCTGGCCTGAGGGGCACTGGCATACCCGGCGCATCATTTCAAGCGAGCGGCCAAAAGTGGCTATGAAGTCGGGGTCCACGTGGCTTGGCGTGGGGATGGCCATGGATTGCATTACTTCAGGATCGAACTCAATGGGCCCGGGGATCATTAATAACTTACGTCCTTTCATTGGAATATCCTTCTTTTTTCTGTTATGTGTAGAATAAATTATTTTTGTTTATTGTTTTTTTGGCTTGTCGGTGATCAGGGCAGGAGAGGTGGTTTACGGTGATGGGTGGCCTGTTCGTAGGCATAGGTAAGCCTGATCAGGGTAGGCTCGGCGTACATCCTTCCGAGGAACTGAATGCCTGCAGGGAGACCCTGGCCGCTGTATCCCATAGGAACAGAAAAGGCAGGCTGGCCGGTATGCGGGGCAATGATCTGGCTGTTGTCGCCCTTGTATTCCTCACGGAAACGGGCAATGTGCGCGGGCGGGTAATTCCAGGAGGGATACACAATAGCATCCAGTTGCAGGGCATCCATCGTTTGTTCGATGGCTTCTCTGAAGGCAATGCTACGGGAATCCTGATATACATCAGGGCATTCCGTCACGGAGTTTTGGCCCCTTCCGCGGTGATTCTTGAAATAATCGAGGGAGCCCGCGGCATACTCTGAGTTGGTTCCAATGCGAATGATGTCTTCCAGTTTAGCTAGGGTGTCGCGCCTTACCCAGGTCTGGAGGTAGTCTTCCACATCCTTCCGGAAATCGTCGCACCACTGGTTTTGGCGCAAATCGTCAAAGCCCGGAATCTCAACCGAGTCAATGATCACAGCGCCCTGTGCTTCCATTTCGTCAAGGGCCTGCCTGAAGAGGGAGCGGATTTCGGGATGCACGTCATCATAGCTTAAGGAGCCCAGCACCCCGATGCGTGCACCCTGAAGGCCTTCATGATCCAGGTATTGCAGGTAGTTTTCCGAAACCTTTCCTTTTCCATGTCTGGTGATGGGATCAAGGGGGTCGAAGCCGGCCATCACTTCCAATACCCTGGTGGCATCCTCCACACTGCGGCACATTGGACCTACTATATCGTTGCGCAGGTATAGGGGAATAATGGCGCTGCGGCTGATCAGTCCTTGGGTGGTGCGAAAACCAACTAAAGCGCAGTGTGAGGCCGGCCCGCGGATGGAGTTGCCCGTATCGGTGCCCAGGCCGATCACGGCCAGGTTTGCTGCCACAGCGGCGGCGGTGCCGCCGCTGGAACCCGCGGGGACAAATTCCAGCCCGTAGGGGTTACGGGTGATGCCTGCCGTCGAACTCTCCGTGTGCATCGGGCTGAACGCCCATTCGGCCATATTTGATTTGGCCAGGATGATGGCCCCTGCCTCTTTTAGTTTCTTGATGATGAAGGCATCGTCTTCGGGAATGAAATCTTTTAAGGCCAGTGCCCCTGCTGTGGTGGGCATCCCAGCGGTATTGATGTTGTCCTTCACAATAAGCGGGATGCCATGCAAGGGCCTTAAAATCCCTGTTGCTTTATATTCGCGGTCGAGCGCTTCAGCCACTGCAAGGGCATCGGGCTTGATGAAAGTCAGGGCGTTCAGGGTATCGTTCCATTGTGTAATGCTTTCCAGGTAAGCCTCCACCAACTGCACTGAGGTAAGCCTGTCTTCCTCAAAAGCCCGGTGGATCTGGGCAATACTTAGCTCGGCAATGTTCATTGGTTCATTTGTTTTTGCGTTTCTGCAGCTGTAGGTCCCTGCCAGAAACAATAGGGCAAGGAGGAAGGAAATGATTCTCTTCATGGTGATGTATGGTAATGGTACTAGGTTATGTTAAGTATTTCATTCCTTGTAATAAATGACGAAGGCAGGGGCATTTGGTAAACGCTTTCCCTTAGGAAAGCCCCGAAGGCTTTGCAATCATTGAATTGCTTTTGCTTTTCCACAGGGATGATCTCCCCGATGCCCAGGCGCTGGGTTTTTTGGCTTTTGTTGAATACCTCGTGGGGCATTCTCAGCAGCCTGACTCGCCAGTTAATTAGCCCCAGGGAATAAAAGAAGGGGGAGTTGGTGTCAAAAAACCGGATGGGGAGAATGGGGACCCTGGCCTTATGGATCAGGCGGATGATGCTTTCCTGCCACTGGCGGTCCCTGATGCGCATTTCTTTAAGGCTGAAATCGGAAACAGCACCCGATGGGAAAAAGCCTGCGGGATGGCCTCCTTTCAGATGGCTGAGGGTTTGACGAATACCTTGCAGGTTTGCTGCTGAGATGTCTTGTTTCTTGTTCCCGGTGGGGTTGACGGTAATAAAATTCTCGCCCATGGCCTTGATCATACCAAGAAACCGGTTGACCATAAATTTATAACCCGATCGAAGATGACCGAACAGGTCTATCAGGATGATCCCATCGAGGGCGCCGTAAGGATGGTTGCTCACCGTGATAAAGGCTCCATAGGGCAGTTGTTTCAGGCGATCGGCATGGCCCACTGCATAATTTACGCCCAGGTCTTCCAGCAGGCTTCCTGCGAAATCAGCCCCACTAAGATGACCTGAGCGGTCGTAGAGGGCATTGACCTTATCGATGGCGGTCAGGCGCAGGAAAAAACGCGCCAGGCATTGACCGCTTTTTCCGCAAAAAACAGGGGATAAACGCCCCAGCTCTTCCGCGCTGATGACTCCCATATCTTTAATGTTCTTTTTTTATCCGTATCCTTTCCTGTTGTCAGGGTTTCAATTTTTTTATATAACACCTGGCCCGCTTGTGCTGCCTGAATTCAAAGCGGTGCCACAGGTTCTGCACCTTATGGTTTTCCTCCAGCTCACGGGTGGTCTCCACATTGGTGATGCCACTTTTTATGGCCGCATTCCCGATGTCAAAAAAGATCAGGGCATTCACCCCTTTGTCCTTATAAGCGCTATCAATGGCAATCAGCAAGGAATCGAGGGTGTCGTTCTTCATAAGTGCCCGTTGAATATGCACCAGCCCCAAGGGAAACAACCTCCCCTTTCCTTTTTGCATGGCTTTGGACAGGGAGGGCATACAAAAGCCGAACCCAACAATTTTTCCCTCTTCATTCTTTACCACCGAAATATACTTGAGCCGCAGCACAGGGAGAAACTGTTTTTTCAGCGATTCGATCTGTGCTTTGGTAAGTTGCGAGAAACCGTGGATGTTGTCGTACTCTTGATTCAGCAGTTCAAAGACTTGGTCCAGTTGGCTCAACAGTTCCTTCTTGGTCTTAAACCTAATGGATTGGAGCTTGTGACGCTGCTTGATGATCTCCGCCATTTTGACGTACTTTTCAGGAAGGACGGGGGGGACCTTTACATTAAACTCAAGCCAGTCCACCTCTTTTTCGAAGCCCAATTTTTCCATCATGGGCCCGTAATAGGGGAAGTTGTATTTTCCGTAAACCGTGGGGATTTCCTCAAAGCCTTCGATGAGAGTGCCTGAAACATCAAAGTCGGTCATACCCAGGGGGCCATGCAGGCATTCGGCCTGTTGCTCCCTGGCCCATTGCTCAACGGTTTGTACCAGGGCTTTTAAAACGTCTTCGTCTTCAATGAAATCGAGCCAGCCAAAACGCATGTATTTGGTGGCTGTCTTCTCGTTGTATATGGGGTTGATGATCCCTGCAATGCGGCCCACCAAACGGTTGCGTTCATCAAAGGCCATCCAGTATCTGATCTGGCAGAATTCAAAGGCAGGGTTTTTGGTGCGCGATAATGTATTCATTTCTCCCGTAACCAGTTGTGGTACGTAATATGGATTGCCCTTATAGAGGCGGTTGGGGAATTCAACAAACCTCTTCATTTCACGGCGGGTGTTCACTTCCCTGATGGTTACCTTCATGGGTTGAATGAATTAATAGCCCTTACTGCCTGGGCAGTGGCTAAGTTCAATACAAGCGTTAGGATGGTCAAATTTAGCTAATTTACGAAAGGAAGTATATAACATCGTTAATAAATTCGGTGACTCCCTGTTCTATTTGCCGCATCAATGCAGGCTGGTGGTCGAAATCAGGATGTTCTGCAAGAGGGAGGGCCACGATTGCGTCCACCCCTTTGCCCGGCTCGGTCAGGGGTGCCTTATCCCAGCCTTTTTTTCTGAATAATTCACGGTAATGGTTTTGAACATGCCTGTTCACGGCACCCAGCCAAACCTCAAAACGCATGGGCTTGTGCAGAAAAACGATGGCTATCTTCAGATCCTTTTTCTTCAGTATGGGCGGGGAATAAGAAAAGTAGGTCATGTCCATGTAGCCTTGGTAGATGCTGCCGGGAATGAGATGATCGGGGTATTTTTCCTTAAGGTATGAGCGCAGGGCAGAGTAAAAATCGAACAAGCCCCTGTAGGCCTGCTGTATCATTCCCTTGTCCAGTTGTTTTTTATACTCTTGCATGTGTTGGTTAAGCGATGTCATGGCGGTTGATATGTTTGTTTTACAGGAAATTTTGGTCAGGTCCTTGGCGGATGTTTATTTCTTGCATCTTGTTTTTCGGATAAAAAAGAGAGACATCGAAACGATAGCCAGTAACAAAAGGAAGAAAGCCTGATACCCGAATTTTTCTATTGCCAGCCCTCCCACAAGGGGGAATAGGGCGGGCAAAATATTGCCGGCGCCTGCAAAGCCCGTATACACTGCTCTTTTTTCCTTGTTGCTGATCTCAAGCAGCACCCCGTTCATGCTGATAGTGTAAAGAGAAAAAATAATTCCTCCGGCAATAAAGATATATTTTAGGGAAACATCGCTCTTTATCAGCATGGTGTTGATGATCAGCAGAATGGAAAGGATGGCATTCAGGTATAGGATTGAGTTGTATTTAATCTTCTTTGATGTAAGAAAAACAAGGAGGCTGACCGATACCACCCCTATAACCTTGAAAATAAGAAAGTTTCCTGTGTCGCTGCTCTGGGTGTTCACCGTGTCCTTGGCATAAAGCATCACAAAAGGCAGGAACGAAATCATTAAGCCCTGGGTATTGATGAAGCCGAGGAAATAGGCAAGCCTTGGATTAAGCGAAAGCTCAGATCTAAGCAATCGGAAAAACGTTTTGATGCCACTAATTTTCAATGCAGAGGGTTCCGTTTCCCTGATTTTCCAGAAACCGCCCGAGGCGATCAGCAAGAGGCTTCCCCCGATGAAGAACATTGCGGCGAAGTTTACCGGATATGCAAAGGAAGTCAGTGCTTTCTTTGCCAGGAAAGCTGATATCAGCACAACACTGCCGGCCACCAATTGCTTGACCGAGAAAAAAGTCTTGCGCTTGGTCTCGTCCACGCTCTTTCCCAGGATGTCCGTGTAGCTGATGTTTGTAAAAGCCCCTGCAAAAGAGAAGGTAGAGATGAAAAGGAAAATGAACCACAAAATATTTCCAGAAAAATTTGACCTGAGGTAGAACAGGATTACCCCCCAGGGCAAACAGGGACAATATCCGCGTGTTGATGCCCAGCAGCAGGAATTTTTTCTTAAAGGGCCGGTTGCTTACATAAGGGGCAAACAATAATTGCGAAAAACTGGCACCTCCCAGCATGATGGCTGTCATGATGCCGATATGCACGGCACCGCCGCCGGATTCAATAATCATGGCAGGTATGATGGTATCTACATCCATGAAATTCTGGGCAAGGGCCAGGAAGCCTGCATGCCAGAGAAAAGCATGAAAGTTATGGGTGGAAATCTTTGGCGTTAAGGTCATTGATATGTATCCACGAAGGAAATTGAATGATTCTTTTTCTGAACGAAAACAAACAATTCAAATGTAGGAAATAATTGTACAGGTATTGCTGTTTCAGGCTTTTGCCAGCAGGGCTCAATGCTTTTTCAATTGGGTTTTTTTCTGTTTCGTTAGGATTTAAATTCTCAGGGCCGTCTAAAACCCTTGATTATGAGCCTGATTCTTGTTCTGCAGAATTCCCTGTTTTTGTTCTGAATAGGCGGTTCACATAATATCCGGAGTGGTTTGGGGTACCCACACAGGCGGGGGTTTAATGTTTAGCCGGGGCAAGCTGAAGATTCGGATCAATCGCCTGGTTTTTGACTTGTAATGAACCACCGTAGATGGCAGGGGATTTCAGGGGCTTAAATGGCTTAATACAGTCGTGCGGGTATGAGTTTAGACGGTGTATATTCGGTTTAAAACGAATATACACCGTCTAAACACCGTTTAAACCCCTGATTTGGTCTGGCTTTTGAGGGTTTTTGTATCATTTCAGCAAAGGGAAAAATGCTCTCCATAAGGAAAGGAAAATTTCAAAGCTTCTGATTATCTTTGCAAACGGTATGGTATCCCTGAAAAAATGCTCCTTTTCAGCTCTGTTTCATCAGGATTGACAAGTGACTTGCTTATAAAAGGTACTTTATGAAGAGATTGTATTCTATCAGCTTTTTGCTAATCCTGGCCCTGAGTTTTGGGGGTTGCGCGTTATTACAGCCCTTGCAGAAGAGCCAGATCATCTCGGTATTTCACCTGATCGAAACGGCCAAGTACAATGAGGCCAAAGGGGTTGTCGACGAGATGATCAACAACGAGGAATCGGCCGAATGGGCCAGGGTGTGGTATGCCCGTGGCTTGCTTAGCCAAACAGCTTATCGCGAAGGGATCAAAAAGAACGACAAGAAGTTGTATGAACTTTATCCCGAACAGTTGTATGTGGCCTTCGACTCGTATGAGCGCGCCGTGGAGCTGGACAAAAGGGGGCGGCTTGAGAAACAGCTGAAACCCAATTATGTGTTGCTTGTCAACGACCTGCAGAGCCTTGGTGAGCGTGAGTTTAAGGCGGGGAAGTACCCGGAAGCCCTCAAGGCTTTTGAACATGCGCTTTGCATCACCGACCTTGTGGATCAGTCAAAGGATCAGGACACGGCCCTGGTCTACAATGCTGCCTTGGCTGCCTATGAGGGCGATAACTGGGCAAAGGCTAAGGAGCACCTGGGGCGCCTTCACAGCATCAGGTATTCGGTCAATGTGACCCACCTCTTTTTCAATGCCCAGTTGAATGCCGGGGATACCCTTGCGGCTCAGAGGGCTCTTGAGGAAGGCATTGATTTCTTTGAAGAAGATGAGATCCTGGTTTTGCTTCTGGCCGATTTACAGGTCAGGCTGGGTGAGCCCGACCAGGCCATCGGGGTGTTGGATGCCGCCATTGCCCGCTCGCCAGAAAATGCCGTTTATCACAATACCAAGGGCCTGATCTATCAGAAAAATGAGGCTTACCAAGATGCTATCACCGCCTATGAACAGGCCATAGCCCTTGACCCCGATGACCTGATGGCCTTCCTGAATATCGCCACCAGCTATTACAACATCGGGGTGGAGATTGAAGAAGGCACCTTGACGATGACCAATATATACCTTGTGCAGCGCGAGAAGGAAAAGTCGGCCCTTGCCCTGGAGTCGGCTGTTGAATGGCTCGATAAGGTGTATGAAAAGGAGCCCACAGACCCTGAAGTCCGCAATCGCATGTATGAGCTTTACCGTGTGTTGCGCATCAACGAAAAGGTCATTTCCCTGGAAGACTAGATGAAGTAATCCGTCAGAGCCTGAAGGAAAAGGTCAAGCCCAGAAACTGGTTGAACTGGGCCTTGGCCACCTTGTAGGGGGTCTGGTCGGGCAAGAGAACAGGCTCGCCAGCGGAGTTGAAGACAGGGAAGCGGACATCATCGTCGTAAATCAGGTGTAAGTTCAGGCGAATTGAGAAGAGGTAACTGATCTGCTTCTCGAGGCTCATCTCCCAATCCATATCTATATTTTGAGGCTTATCGAGATAGTTGGAAAACAACCTGATGTTGTTGTTGACCTTCAGGTCATCAAACAGGGTCATACTGTTTTTGATAACTATTTGTCCACCCATTTCCTGTCGGGTACGTTTGTCCTGCTCAATCCCGTGGTTTGTTTGGTTGATGTTTACGGTGTCGAGCACAAAAGTATTTCTGTAAGACAGGGGCGAAAAGTTGATCAGGGTCTTCTTGATGGGCTCGTATTCGAAACCCACCCCGACGGTGAAGGTTCCGGGGTTAAGGAATTTGGAGACCACCACAGTATCGGTTGGCGATTGGAATCCTTGGGCCACTTGGGTCTTTCCATAGAACACTGAGCTGAAGTCGAACTTCTCGAGGATCTTACGGTTGTATTGCGAGTTGATTTCAATCATGTCGGTGCTGGTCCTGAAGCCCCTTTCTTTAGTGCGTATGGTTCCATAGCGGAGGCGTCCGCTGCTGGTCCATTGGTCCTTGGATTCCTTGTTGGAGTATTTTGCTGTACCTGTGATGTCGATCATTCCCGAAAGGGAACTCTCACCCCCGCGTGACCAGTTGGATAGGTAGTTCTGATTCATTGAGAAGGCATTGATCAGGTCGTAGCTCCAGTACACTGGAATTTCCTTCAGCGCTGTCAGGCTTGCCAGTGTCCTCACAGGTCTGGCGGTGGGTATGACCATATCGTCGGCGGTTCGTTTCTCAAGCCGTTCCACATAGATGTCATCTTCCAGGACGACGTTCAGTTCATATTTCGAGGGGTTGGACATCCATACCGTGACCGAGTCGTTTCGTAAATTCTTTACCCAATAGCGGTAAGGGTCTCTTTCATTAGAGCTAAGCCAGAATGGGGTTTTTCGGTTTTCCAGGTTGTTGACGTACAGGAGGATGCTGTCGCGCGTGAAGGTGTAATCCAAGAGAATTTCAACGGCCAGATTTAGGGAGTCAGGCAGGGTTTTATCGGGGACGATGTGAAATGGCGATTCCTCGTTGGCCAGGTTTACCCTTAAGGACTCGGTAAAGACAATGCCCGTGGAGTCGGCTAAGAACTTTACGGTCTTACGGCTCCTGCGGGGCAGCAGGGGCGGGGTGATGTCATCGTCGTCCACTTCGTAGATCTGGACTTTTTTTTGCGCCAGGTAGCGGGTGTCAATGACTGTTTGGGTCAGGGTGTCCTTTACCTGAAGCAGGGAATCTATCCTGGGAAGGAAGTCGGGCAACAGCCTTAGGCTGTTGATTGAAATGGTGTCGACGGCCCTCATGACAATTGTGGTGTAGGTCACGAAAGGGTCTTTGTCGAGGGGGATAGTGTCGACGATGAACGAAAATGGAGCCAGCCAGCGGATGGGGACTGTGTCGTGGTTGATGATCCAGCCGGGGTTGATATTGATTGAGTCATATCGGAACCTCCTGATTCTATTCCCGATTGTGTCGAAAGGTTCTTTGTAGTGGTCTACCAGTCTTTTCAGCGAAAAGCGGAGGGTGTCGTTTTCATCCTTCCACAATTTTTCGCTTTCCACCAGCCTGAGAATGTATTGTGAGGCCATTCCGGGGGTAAAGGGCAGGGGGGGGGCAAGGATGCTGTCGGCTGGCGTTGCTGTGGTTTGGTTTTTGTTCTGGGCAAGACCTTGCTGGAGGTTTACCCATCCAAGAATAATAAAAAGAAAAAAAGCTGTTCTGCGCATATATCCTTATTGTTGTTGAATACAAAAGCAGTTGCGAAAAAGGGGCATTTTTTAATAAACGTTGCCTTAAGGGGTATATTTTCCTTTTTCGCTTTCTCCTGAATACCTTTAGAGGTTAAAAGTTTAAAAAAACCGCCCCGCCATTTATGACGGGGCGGAGGGTTGTTTATGTTATGGCGGGGTTAAGTATCGATTTTTGCGTATTTGGCGTTGCGTTCAATGAATTCGCGACGCGGGGGTACTTCATCGCCCATCAGCATGGAGAAGGTACGGTTGGCTTCTGCAGCATTTTCAATGTCCACCTGGCGAAGCATGCGTAACTCAGGGTTCATGGTGGTGACCCATAGCTGTTCGGCATTCATTTCACCGAGGCCTTTGTAGCGCTGAAGGTGGATTCCTGTCTCTTTACCCTCGCCAGCGAATTCAGCCACGATGGCTTTTCGTTCGTCTTCATTCCAGGCGTAGCGTTCGTCCTTTCCCTTGCGGATCAGATAAAGGGGCGGGGTGGCGATGTACACATACCCCATATCGATGAGCTCGCGCATATAACGGAAGAAAAAGGTGAGCAGCAGGGTGGCGATGTGGCTTCCATCAACATCGGCATCAGTCATGATGATTACCTTGTGATAGCGCAGGCGATCGAGGTTCAGGGCTTTACTGTCTTCGATGGTACCAACGGAGACGCCCAGGGCGGTGAACATGGTCTTGATCTCTTCGTTTTCGAAGATGCGGTGGGGCATAGCCTTTTCCACGTTAAGGATCTTACCCCTGAGGGGCAGGATGGCCTGGAAGCTGCGGTCGCGGCCTTGCTTGGCGGTCCCGCCTGCCGAGTCACCCTCTACCAGGAAAATTTCGCAACGTCCGGGGTCTTTTTCAGAACAGTCAGCAAGCTTTCCGGGTAAGCCGGTGTTTGTCAGCACGCTCTTGCGCTGCACCAGTTCGCGGGCTTTGCGGGCGGCGTGGCGGGCAGTGGCAGCAAGGATCACCTTGTTGACAATGGTCTTGGCTTCCCTGGGGTGTTCTTCGAGGTAATAGGTGAGCATTTCGTTTACGGCCTGGTCAACGGCGCCAGCCACTTCCGAGTTGCCCAGTTTGGTCTTGGTCTGCCCTTCAAACTGGGGCTCGGCAACCTTCACCGAGATAACGGCAGTGAGGCCTTCGCGGAAGTCGTCGCCGTTGATTTCAAACTTAAGCTTGCTAAGCATGCCTGACTTCTCAGCGTAGGTTTTCAGGGTGCGGGTGAGGGCGCGACGGAAACCCGCCAGGTGCGTTCCACCTTCAATAGTATTGATGTTATTCACGTAACTCTGCACGTTCTCGGTAAACGAGTCGTTGTAATGCATGGCCACTTCTACGGGAATGCCCGATTTCTCTGATTCCATGCAAATGGGCTCGTCAATAAGTTTTTCGCGGTTGCCATCCATGTAGATGACAAATTCTTTCAGTCCTTCCTCCGAATGGAAGGTTTCCGAACGATACTCACCGTCTTCATTTTGCTGGCGCTTATCTATCAGAGAAAGGGTAATGCCCTTATTGAGGAATGCCAGTTCACGCAGGCGGGAAGACAGGATCTCGTAGCTGTAATGGGTGAGCTGGAAAATGTCATCATCGGGAAGGAATGTCACTTCGGTACCCGTCTTTTGGGTAGTGCCGATTTCCTTCACGGGAAACTGAGGCTTGCCAAAGCGGTATTCCTGGGTGAATATCTTTCCGTTGCGGAAAACGTTTACGATCATGTGGGATGACAGGGCGTTCACACAAGACACACCCACCCCGTGCAACCCTCCGGAGACTTTATAGCTTCCCTTGTCGAACTTACCCCCTGCGTGCAGTACGGTCATGACCACTTCCAGCGCACTGCGCTTTTCTTTGGCGTGCATGTCGGTGGGAATACCGCGTCCATTATCGGTAACGGTAATGGAATCGTTTTCATTGATGATGACATCAATGCGGTCGCAATGCCCCGCCATGGCTTCATCAATTGAATTGTCGATGACTTCGTAAACCAAGTGGTGGAGCCCCTTGCTTCCCACGTCTCCGATGTACATGGCAGGGCGTTTTCTGACGGCCTCCAGTCCCTCAAGAACTTGGATACTGGTGGCATCGTATGCGGGCACATTCAATGCTGTGTCCTTTAATAAATCACTCATAAAAATCCCTTCAAATTGTTAACTGGCAAAGGTACGATTTTTCGGGGAGTTTTTGGGCAGAAAACAAGCTTTTGGGCAGGAAATTATTAACAAAAAAAACATCCTGAAACCCTTGATTTTGTTTTGATTTCAGGATGCCTTTCGAACTTGTTGATAAGTTAGACCAGGCTGTCAAAATAGGGCCTGAAAAGCCTAAAATGACCAGGTGGCTCCGCCCATGATGTGAAACTTCTGGGAAGGGTAGTTTAGCCAGCGTTCGAGGGATTGGTTGGCCAGGTTCTGGAAGTTGAGGAAGAATGACAAAATCCGGGAATAACGGTATTCAAGGCCCAGGTTGGCATCAATATGCCAGTCGTAGAGCTGATAGGCCTCAGGCTTGCCCAGTTCGTTGAAGATGCGGCCATAGGCTGCGTCGCGTGAGGAAAGATCAGCGCTGAGGATGATCTTGTCTTGCATGTTGTACTTCATGTTTAGCCCTAAAATGAGGTTTGGCAGGTGCCAGGCTTCGAGTTCGACCTCAGGGTTATTTTGGAAATAGCTGGCCGATAGCCTCACTTGAAAGCGGCTGCCAAACTGTCCGAAGAGCTCGCCCCTGACCTGCAATTGATGCAGGTTGTCATATGCAAGGGTGAATTCATTGTGGAGGAGGCTGGTGGTGTCGGTGACAAAGAAGGGGTAATTGTCTATTCTTGAGCTGAACAGTCCCAGGTTATAGGAAAACTGATCGGTGAAGGCTCCTTTGATGCCTGCCGAGATTTTCATTTTGTTGTTTTGAAAGGCCAGAGGGACATTTGAGGTCATGAAGGGGTTCTCTCGAAGGAGTTCGCGAAGAGATTGCCGTTTCATCCCCCCTGAGAACTCGCTGTGCAGGATCAGGTGGCGGTCGATAAGAGCGGCTTCAAGACCAATATTGGGATATACCCTGAAATAGGAAGCCGTGTCGGCCTGGACGTTTATATTCACGCCTGCAAAAAGCTTCAGGATGTCGTATTTCACCATGATCTTTGGAAAGATGCTGATCAGCGCATTGCTTATGGTATCGACGGGCATGCGGTTCCGGTAAAAATCGGTGCCGAAGTCCAGCCCGAGATATAACTGGTCGAGCAATGCAAAGGGGTCTTCCATCTCACGGCCGATTCCTCCCCTGAAGCGAATGTTGTGTTCCATGGCATCATAGCGGTCGGTAAGCCAGTTGTATTCCAGTCCCGAATGATAGCTGATGCGGGCCGAGTCGGGAAAATTAGAGCCAAAGCCCACACTGGCATTAAGTTGGTTAATGCGCTGGCGGAAATCCTTACTTGTCATATCCTCCAGGGTTTGTTCGATGGGGGTGTCCAGGTAGTCATCAGGTTTGTATCCATAATAATGGATCATGTTGCGGTCGAAGCGGATGCCCCCATTGAGGACATTGGTTCCGAAAAAGCGCTTTCCGTAAATGTGGGCCAGGTTGTCGCTGTATCCGTTGTAGCCGTAGTCTTTAATTCCACCCTTAGAAGACCGGTGTTTCAGGTGAAGACCCAAGGCATAGGTGTTGGAGCGGAGGGTGTTGTAAAAGGCTTCTACATAGGGGGTTGTGTAGTTGCCGAAGCCCCCCTTGATGTGTCCCTGGTACAGCTTTGTCAGGGGTTCTCCGCGCATGCGGGCAGCGGTGAGCGGTTCAAGTTCAAACTGGGTGTTGAGCCCGCGCGGCCTAATGGCATAGGTAAACGATGGCTTGACCTGTAGGGTGTCGTCAATGCGGGGGTTGTCGTTGATTTTGAAGGCATCCGATACGGTGGGCTGGTAAGGTGCTACCACGCGAATCTCTTCAATGTCCATTGGCCGCTGTCCGAATAGCGGGGCAGAGGCTATCAGCATCACGAAGCTGCTGAGCATCAGGATTCTGAAAATGGGCTTTATATTCATGGGCTGTTTGTTTTTCCTTTTTGAAAGCAGTGCCTTGATTAAAACGCGTTTCTTCCGAGGTCAATCTCCACGGGTTCGTTTTTCGGGGTCTGGTTTTGGATCCGTTCCTGTTCAAGGATTGCATCCAGTTTTTGGATGGCCTCCGAGCGCAGGTCCTCGCCTTCGTAGTTGTCGATAATGCTCTGCAGGGTATGTTTGGCCTGGAAAACATTATCAACGGCCAGGTAGTTGTCGGCAAGGAGGATGAAGGTCTTGGCAAGCCAGTAGTCGTAGGCTGACATATTGTTGAGGAAATCGAAGATCATTTTCTCTGATTGCCCGTAGTTCCCAGCACGGTATTCAATTAAAGCCAGGTAATACATTGCCTCGGCAGCGGTTTCGTTTTCGGCAATGTTCATGGCACTGCTGAAACTTGTTCTGGCCTGGGCCATGCGATTGAGTTCCAGTGCTGAATTCCCTGAGATCAGATGGGCTTCCTGCTGCACCTCGCGTGGAGTTTTTTCGTTGGCAAGCACTGTTGAGGCTAGCGCAAGGGTCTCTTGGTAGCGTTGCAGGCGGAATTGTGACCTCATCTGGCCGATTTGGGCCTCCAGTTTATTGCTTGGCAATTCAGCCACTTCTTCCAGTTTTCGATAAGTGGTCAGGGCTGCCGCATAGTTCTGCTGGCGGAACTCGATGGTGGAAGCCCGCAGCAAGGAATTTTCAGTAAACCTCGATCTGGGCCTGCTGATGACATAATTATAGCCTGTAAGGGCCTGAGGAAGGTTACCTGCCCGATAATCACATTCAGCAAGGTAGAAATGGGCATTGATTGTAAAGATGCCGCTTGGGAACCTGTCGAGGTAGTTGCTGAAGCTACGGGAGGAGTTCTCACAGTCGCCTTGCATATAACGGTTCTCCGCGGCAATATAAGTAAGCGAGTCTTGTTGGGCCGTGGTAATATTGGCAAATCCAAGCCCTTCAGAGAATCGGATGAATTCTTCGACACGGTCGAGGCTCACATAAATGTTGCGGATGGCAAGCAGGGCTTCCTGTGATTCGGGTGTGCCCGGGTAGCGGTTGACGACTTCTTTAAATATCTGCAGGGCTTGGTCATCGCGACTGGTGTTAAAATAAATGAGCCCTGATTTCAGCATTGCACTCTTAACATAACTGCTGTTGGGATGCTGTGAGATGACCTGCCCGAAGAAGTTCATGGCCTGATCATTGTTGTCGAGCGTGAGCCATGAATTTGCAATTTCGTACAAGGCATCGTCGTGATAGTTGGAGGAAGGGAAGCGCTGGATGAGCCCCTGCATGGTGCTGATCTTGTTCTCAAATCGCCCCATTACCCCCTGCACCAAGCCTTTCTGGAAGATGGCATAGTCGGTGTCGAGAACAGCCAGGCGGATGGCCTGGTCATAGTAGTCAAGAGCAAGGGGGTATTCCTTAGAGATGAAATAGCTATCGGCAATCCTCAGGGTTGCATCATTGATTAGGCGGGGTTCTTCCTTAGTGCCTGTCAGGAACTTGCGAAAGGCGGTAATGGCGCGGGCGTAGTTCTTGTTTTTAAAGTGGCCGTACCCTATGGTGTAGTTAGCCCTGTTGTATACCTCCAAGGGGAAGGCTTCCTGTGAAATGAGGAAGCGCTCCATGGTCGAGATTGATTCGGTGAATTTTTCCTGGCGGTAAAGAGCTTCTCCCTTCCAGTAGAGGGTTTGTGCTGCCATGCTCAGGTTGTCGGGATATCTTGCCGATTTGTCAAAGTGAGTCACGGCACCTGCAAAGTCGCCGTTGTTGAAGAGCTCTACCCCGCGGTAGTAGGCGATACGCTGAAATGCTGAACGCAAACGGGGAGCGTTGATTTGGATCTTTTCTATGGAAGCCATGGCATCGCGATAATTGTGGGTGGTCAGGTAGATATCTACCAGGTAGCGGTAAGCTTCCTCTATGCGTTCAGAACGCGGATATTCCTCAATGTAACGCTGGAAGGAGAGGATGGCTTCGTTATAGGGGTCAATGGCCAGCTCATACGATAGTTTGGCATAGTTAAAAAGGGCGTCTTCGGCAATGGCATCATCGTGTTTGTTCTGGAAGGCTGCCATGAAGGCATTGCGGGCGAAACGCTTTTGGTCGGTTTTCAGGTATGCATCGGCCAGATGGTAATGGGCATTCTGGGCCATGGCGTCACTGCCCGAGATCACCTTGTCGAAATGGTTGATGGACTTGCTGTAGCGACCTGCACTGTAATAGGCAAATCCCATCTGGTACTGGTCGTCGCGGGTAATGCGCTGGGGGCTTTGCTCGAAATAAGTCTCCAGATAGGGTAAAGCCCTTTGGTAGTCCCCTTTTCTGAACCAGGCTTCGCCCATGAGTTTTGCTATCTCGGGCCCTCGCCTTGCCGTGGCTTCTTCAAGGAGGGGTTCGGCATAGTTCAGCAAGAGATCGTATTCTTCCTGCATATAGTAAATATGGGTGATATAATAAGGAACCACCGATCCAAAGGTTTCATCGTTTTCAAGTTCTCTGAAAGTTTCCAGTGCTGAGGGGAGATCTCCATCCAGGTAGTCCATATGCCCGTGGTAATAAGATGCAGGGGGGTAATAGCGCGAGTTGGGGTTCCTAATCTGGCTGAACATCTGACGAGCCCCATTATTGTCATTGGTCATGAACAAACTGTATCCCCTTTTGAAATAATACTCCTCACGTGAGGAGGGATTCAGCTCCCGAACATTGACGCTGGCAAACCAGCGTGAGGCATCGCGATACTTCCGGTCGCGGTACTTGACATTCCCCAGCTGGAAACGCGCCTGGTTTTGTTGTGGATGGGATGGGTGCTGATCGACAAAGGACAGCAGCAGCGCTTCCGCATCGGGGTTAAACAACTCGGCAGCACACACTCCTGAATAGTAGAGGGCGCTGACCCGTACTTCGTTGTGTGGGTCACTGATCTGGTTTGTGATCTGGTCGAACAACTCACGGGCAGCCCCAAACTTCTCTTTTTCAAAAAGATCAATGGCCAATCGGTAGGTGGCATCGGGATCGTCGTGAACAGGAGTCTTCTGGGCAAAGCCGGCAATGGGGAATAGCAGGGCCAGCATCAGCAGGAGTGTAAAGATCTTTCGGATCATCATGTTTAACGGGTTGTTGGTTAAAGCTTTCAAATGGTCTCCCTAAAAATACAAAAGAAAAGGCAGGTCTGTAAGCCGGGTTCTGTATTCCGCCGAAGCGGACTCCCTGTCATTTGTCTGGGCTGTGGCTTGCGCAACAGCTCTAACGGCCTACCCTCCGGGATTGGGCGAGCTACCCTCAAGCCCCGGTATATTTGGCCTTTCAACGCATAAGGTTTACCCCCCGCTACAGTCACCTGTAGCGGTCGTGAGCTCTTACCTCACGTTTTCACCCTTACCTGACCCGCAATGCGGAATGCAGGCGGTTGTTTTCTGTGGCCCTTTCTCGCAGCCCGCCTGGGGCGGACTGGCTTCCCGTTAGGAAGTATGCTGCTCTGTGTTGCCCGGACTTTCCTCCTGCTGCCTGGGCAGCAAGCGACAAGACAACCTGCCTTTTCAATGATCGTAATTAAATTTTTTAATTCATTTTCCCTTTGGGCGCCTTGTCTTGTGTGCATTGGCCAAACCAAGGAAACACTAAAAGCGCCTTATTTGTTCCTGTAAAAAAATACCTCCGTTGCCCCCATGCCATAACGGGCATAAGCTGCGTCATAAAACTCAACGCCGGGGGTATTCCTCAAATATCTCAGGATCTCATTCTTCAGAGTGCCGTTGCCTACCCCGTGGATAAAGATCATCTTTGACATTTTTTCCACTTCTGCTTGTTCCATACAGCGGCGGAAATAATCCATCTGAATTTTGAGCATCTCCACATTGGAGAGTCCTGATATGCTGTCTGAAAGCTCGGTTATGTGCAGGTCAACTTCAGCTATACGGTCATCCACCTTGTGCTTGTCGAGTAAGCTTTCCACTTTTGGTGTATTATCCTGCTTTCGTGTTCCTGCCGTGATCTTTTCGTTCAAGAACTTGATGTTTTCCGTCGTGACTTCTGTCCCTTCAGCCTTGATTGCCAGGTCCTCCAGGAGTGCCAGAGGAACCATCATAGCCTTTTTTCGCAGCAATGCGTCAAAGGGGAAGCTGTCCTCCTTATAAATCTTGACAGGCTTGAATGAAATGCTTGCGGAAGCCGGTTTTACAGGAACGGTTTTTCCCGGCCCGAAAAACATAATCTGCACCAGCCCATTCGGCCAGTCTTCAATCTGGTTTCGCTCGTCTTGCCGGATGAATAGTTTTGAGTCGGCTTCAACAAAGCCGTATTCTATCCCATGGAAGTTGCCCGAACGGTTCAGGTAAATCCCAAAAAGCATCTCCGAATCGGTGTGGTTCACCAGGTAAAAGTCGAGGGGGCTCTGCAGCAGCTGCTCCTGATCAGCGGGCACAATGGCCAGGTAGGCCCCTGCGGCTATTTGTCCCAGCTTATTGGGCACCGAAAATAAGGGCGACTGATCGGGATTCGCGACCTCATCTTCCTCTTCGATATGACGGGTCATATCGGCCATGGAATCACCCACTTTAAGCAGGTCGGTCAAGGCATAGGGTATTTCAAATCCGTCTTCGATGGAAACGTAGGCTATCTTTTCATCCACAATGCGTGCGATGACCCCGCCTCCTTTTTCATTCAAAAATGCGACCCTGTCGCCTGGTTTAAACTTCATAGTGTGTTCCCGTACTTATCCTAAACCCCACCTTAATAACGTCACAAGAGTTCAGTCAATATATGCGCTACAAAAATTATACAAAATTAACATAAATAGCGCTTGAAGGGCCTGCTTTTCACCAAAATCCCTTCCATTATTTATATGCCCCCTGTCTGATAAATTTCTTTCAAAAACGATTTGCCAAAACAAAAGTTTTTAATTTTGAGGAATTTCAGGTCCCCTGCGTTTTGTTTCAGGTAAGGCCGTTTACGGAAAGCGCCCCTATTGCATGCAGCGAAAGTTTTTGAAAAACCTGGTTTTACTACTGGTCCTCAACCTTCTGATAAAACCATTCTGGATTTTAGGCATTGACCGAGCGGTGCAAAACACTGTAGGGGCATCTGAGTATGGCTTTTATTTTGCCATCCTCAACTTCTCCTTTTTGTTCAATATCTTGCTCGACTTTGGAATCACCAATTTCAACAATCGAAACATTGCTCAGAACAACCATTTGTTGGGAAAGCACCTGCCCAATATTTTCGTTTTAAAGACGGCTTTGTTTGTCGGTTACCTGATCTTTTCCTTCGTGAGCGCGCTCTTTATCAACTACAGCAGCGAACAGTTGCTCATGCTGGCCCTGCTGGCTTTCAACCAGTTCCTGTTGAGCTTTATCCTTTACCTGCGTTCGAACCTTAGCGGATTGCACTTGTTTCGTACCGACAGCCTCATATCAGTATTAGACAGAACTCTCATGATTATCATTGTTGGGGTGCTGCTCTGGGGAAATGTGGTGCAAGAGTTCAAAATCAAGTATTTCGTATTTGCACAAACCTTTAGCTATCTGCTGACGTTTGGCATTACCTTCATCATTGTCCTGCGAAAGGCAGGCACAACAATTTTCAAGCTTCACTGGGATCTGCCCTTTATGCTGATCATCATCCGCAGGAGCTTGCCTTATGCGCTGCTGGTGCTGCTGATGACCTTTTACAACCGGGTGGACAGCGTTATGCTCGAGCGCCTTTTACCCGAAGGGGCCAAATACAGCGGCATTTATGCATCAGCCTATCGTTTGCTGGATGCGGTAAACCAATTTGCATACCTGTTTTCTGTCCTACTGTTGCCAATCTTTGCGCGTATGATAAGCCACAAACAAGAGGTCCAGGGCATGGTGAGGCTGGCTTTTACCCTGGTAATAACCCCCGCGGTTATTGTTGCAATAGGTTCTTTTTTATACGCAAGTGAAATCATGCATATGCTTTATCCAATTCACCCTGGGGAAAGCGCGTTCGATTTTGCCTTCCGCATGGATGCCTCCAGCCGTGTTTTTGCCCTTCTGATGCTTTGCTTCATTGGCACGTCTACCAATTACATATTCGGGACCTTGCTGACCGCCAACGGAAGTCTGAGGCAACTGAACCTGATTTCCCTTTCGGGAATGATCATCAATATTGGTCTGAACCTTTGGCTTATCCCAAAGCACCAGGCCATTGGATCGGCCTTTGCGAGCTTGGTGACCCAGAGCCTGGTAGCCCTCGCTCAAGTCATTGTTGTTTTCAGGATCTTCAGGATGAAACCCAAGAAGGCATTTATTTGGCGCCTGTTCATGCTGATTTGCGGAGCCTTGATCATTGGCCTCCTCAGCCAGTTGCTTCCTTTCCACTGGTTTGTTAACCTGACCATTATGGGTTTGGTTAGCCTCATGCTTGCCATGATGATCCGTTTCTTTCGCATCGGCCAATTTGTTCGCATCATGCGATTCGGTGAACAACCTGATGTCCAGTCATCATAAGGCTAGGTTTCAAAAAGCCTGAAACTGCATTTTTGCTTATCTTTGGCGTGGCATAAATAAAACGCACTGCCTTTCGTTTTTTTTGTTAAACAGACCCAAACATCAATCAAATGGACCAAAGCAAAAAGGATTTTGATTCAACCAATGTCTTCCTCTTTGTCATCCGCTGGTGGAAGCATTTGGCAATCATTGGTTTTTTGGCTGCGCTTGCAGGGGTGATCTTCTCGGGACCCCGTTTCATTACCCCAATGTATGAATCGACAGTTACTATGTTTCCCACCTCCACTTCCAGTATCTCCCGCGCAGTGTTGGGCGGCCCCGGGACTTATGGACAGGACTTCCTGCAATACGGTGGTGTGGATGATGCCGAACGTCTGCTGCAGGTGCTTGGCTCGGTGGCTATCCGCGACCGGGTGGCAGAACGCTATAACCTGATGGACCATTACGGCATTGGGTCTGAAGAACAATACAGGCGTACGCGCCTGATAAAAACCTATGCTGAGAACATCTCTTCACGCCGCACCCAATTCGGGGCTGTGGAAGTCTCTGTTCGCGATAAGGACCCTGTGATGGCGGCCGATATAGCCAATGCTATTGCTGCCCTTGCCGACTCAGTGCAGAACGAGATGCGTTATCAACGAGCCCTTCAGGCCTATGAAGTGGCTAGAAGCAATTATGAGGAATTGCGGGGACAACTGCGCGTGACAGAAGACTCCCTTAGAAAGGTCATGCAGGCTGGTGTATACGATTTCGAAGGGCAGACCTCTATGCTTACCCAGCAACTGGCCATAGACCTTTCCGCCGGAAACCAGCGTGGGGTAAGGGCCATCGAAGAGCGGCTTGATGCTCTAAGCGAAGGCGGCGGGGCTTATCTGTTTCTCTCCAACAACCTGCAGGCCATCAGCAGCAACCTGGTGGCGTCGCAGCGACGAATGCAGGAAGCTAAAACCGACCTTGACAACTTCCTGAACTTTAAGTTTATTCTCGATCCCGCTTTTGAAGCAGAGCGAAAAGTATACCCCACCCGCTGGCTTATTGTATTCCTGTCGGCCTTCGGGGCCACCTTTATGGGGATCATTGCCCTGATGGTTTTCGAAAACCTAGTGTCGAAAGGCATCATTGCCGAAAAGAAATCCGCAGGGAAAAAACCTGAATAGCGTGGAGGAGCAGCAAAAGCAAAAAATGCTTTACCGCTTCGGCCTGTGGTTCACAGTGCTGAACATCGTCCTGATGGTCAACGGGCATTACTGGCTTTCGGCCATTCCCATAGCACTGGGCATCATGCTGCTGTTTTTCTTTTCAATCGATAAGCTTCTGCTGATGATTGTGTTTCTAACTCCTTTCACCTTTAAGTTCGAGATTGAGCAATTAGGGGTCACCATCAATATGCCTACCGAGCCGCTTATTGTAGCCGCAATGCTTTTGTTCTTCCTGCGGATGATCCACGAACCCGTTTACGACCGCAGGGTGCTGCGCCATCCTATTACCATCGTTCTGCTTCTGAACCTGATCTGGATGTTCATCACGTCTGTTACCAGCGAACTTCCCCTGGTCTCATTCAAATATTTTGCATCCCGCCTTTGGTTCGTGGTTACCTTTTTCTTCCTTACCGTATTGTTGTTTAAGGAATATAAAAACTACAAGCGCTTTCTTTGGTATTTCGGGGCAGCATTGGCCCTTGTGGTGATTGTGATCACTGTGAAGCACTCGGCCTTTAGCTTTGAACGGATGGTGGGTACCTGGATTGTGTCCCCGTTCTTTAACGATCATACCAACTACTCTTCGACCCTTGCCCTAGTGGCTCCCTTTTTCCTGGTCATGGCCTTTAACAAGGAATACAGCCCCCTGCGAAGAACCGGTGCAGCATTGCTTTTCCTGATCTTTTGCATGGGCATTCTTTTCAGCTATAGCCGTGCTTCCTGGTTAAGTCTCATGGTTGCGTTTTCAGGCCTGGTCATCCTGGTGATGAAAATTCCCTTCAGATGGCTGCTTGGCGGGTTTGTGCTCCTGTTGGCCACCGTCTTTACCTTTCAAACCCAGATCATCATGCAGCTGGAGCGCAATACCCAGGAGTCTTCAGGGGACTTCCAGGAACATGTCAAGTCCATTACCAACATTTCTTCAGACGCCTCCAACCTCGAACGCATCAACCGTTGGCGCAGCGCCTTCCGGATGTTTGATGAGCGCCCTGTCGTGGGATGGGGGCCGGGGACCTATCAGTTTGTTTATGCACCCTTTCAGCGCTCAGAAGACTTCACCATCATCACCACCAACTTTGGCGATCTGGGGAATGCCCACAGCGAGTATATCGGCCCACTGGCGGAAAGCGGATTGCCCGGAATGCTTCTTTTTATTGCCCTGGCCTTGCTTGTGTTGAAAACGGGGGTAGACCTTTGGAAAAAAGCTCCGTCCCGCGAGATGCGGTTGATGGCCCTGGGCATTACCCTTGGGTTTATTACCTATTTTGCACACGGGGTGCTCAATAATTTTCTGGATACAGACAAGGCCTCGGTGCCCTTCTGGGGTATGATGGCCATGCTTGTCTCTCTGGATGCTTTTTACAAACCTAAAGACAGTGGCTAGCCAGGTGAAGAATCCTGAATTATCTCAAAAAGTCATGGACAGTTCTTTGGCAGCTAGGCATAAAACCTTAATTTTACTGCCCAAAATCTGCTTGTCATGAACCATACCCTGAAGACCCTTCTGAGCCATAAAACCATCCGCAACTACAAAAGCGACCCCATTCCTGATGATATGCTCAGCCATATCCTGGAAGCTGGCTTTCGCGCCTCCACCACGGGAAATATGCAGGTTTACAGCGTGATCGTCACGCGTGATGAGGAAAGGCGCAAGGAATTGTGCCAACTTCATTTCGGACAAAAAATGGTGGAACAAGCACCTGTGTTGTTGACCTTTTGCGCCGACTTTAATCGCTTCAACAAATGGTGCCGTCAGCGCGAGGCTGAACCCGGTTACGATAACTTCCTGTCATTTTTTACTGCCGCCATCGATGCGCTACTGGTAGCCCAAAATGCCTGTGTGGCTGCAGAATCTTTCGGTCTGGGCATCTGTTACCTGGGGACAACTACCTATCAGGCCGACAAGCTGATCGATTTCTTCAACTTGCCCGAAGGTGTGATGCCCATCACCACGGTAGTGCTAGGTTACCCCAATGAAGATCCCGAAAAGGTCGACAGGCTCCCGGCTGAAGGGGTGGTCCATTACGAAACCTATAAGGATTATCTGGCCGAAGACATCGACCGCATTTATCACGAGAAGGAGCGCTTGCCTGAAACCGCCCGCCTCATCAAGGAAAATGAATTGGATAACCTTGCCCAGATCTTCGCCTATAAGCGATACAGCAAAAAGGACAACCTTCAATTCAGCAAGGTGTTCCTTGACGCCATTACCGATCAGGGCTTTATGAACCACAAAGAATAATAAAGTGAAGGCCTCTAGTCTTCCGCTCCCTTTTCACCGATAAAATACTGCTCCTTGTGCTTGAAGAGCACGTTGAAGGTAGTTAGTGAGCCGTATATCCGTGTGATGTATTGTTGTAGGTTGACCTTCTCGTTATCTTCGAGTTTCTCGTTGCTGTTGATGCGCTGTTCAAGGACTCTCAAGCGGTCGCGCACCAGCACAATCTTATGGAAAAAGCTGTCGATGGGAATCTCCTTGGGCTTGAGTTCAGACGATGCAGGCTTCAGGATCAGGGTGCCTTTTTTCCAGCGGTCAGCCATTTCTACAGTCTCTGGAAAATCAACATAGCGCCGCAGCACCCCTGTAAATACCTTCTCCAGGTCTGCAAGGCTGATGGAGGGGGCTCTGCCTCCCTGATCCGTAACTTTCGATTCCTCCACAAGTTTCAGGCCCTGGAAATTGCGGGCAATTTCCTTGTCGCCGCGGTTCATGAAGAATATTGTTAGGGTCGTGAGATTGGCATTGGTGATTACTCCAAGGCCAAATTGCGAATGCTCAACTTTGGTACCGATGACAAAAAGGTCTTGTTCCATAGGATAATGATTGCTCGTTAAGGTTAGTACTTGAAACTGCTGCCCCCGATGAACTCTCTCAGGATGGAAGTAGGGGGGATGTCGGCGGGGTCAATGGGCTTGAATAGCGAAAGCAGTCGGTTGAGGCGCATAACCTCTTGGCGGATTTGTTCATTTGCGGCGCGTTCAGGCTTAAGGATGGCTGGCGCATAATGGGCAAAGACCGCAATTTCGTAAATCAGCGCAGAATTGAAAATGGCGTGTGCGCTTTCCTGGAAAGGGAAAATACTCTTATATTCATTTTGCATCACATCGGGCCAGCGCGTGATGGTTTCGTTGAAGTCGTAACCCCTGAACAGGTGATCGCGCACCAATCGACGGATCAACCGGTGATCAGAAGTAGAGAAGGGCAGATGGTCATGGATGTTCAGGGTGCTCAGCGCAGAAACATATAGGCGGTAGGATTCAATGTCCATCACGTCTTTCCACATCTGGGGGTTCAGCCCGTGGATCCCCTCTACGATTACATAGGTTTCGGGGCCAATCACGGTGGCTTCAGGAGAAGGTACAGAACCCTTGCCGTCAAACATGTATTTGGGAAGGTGCACAGAATTGCCCGCAATAAGGTCGTTGATGTTCTGCCGGAAAAGCTCCAGGTCGAGGGCAGTGATCAACTCAAAGTTCTTAATCCCGCTTACAGGATCGTCAGGAATGGCATCGTGGGGCAAATAATAATTGTCGAGCGAGAGAATCAAAACACTTTTGCCCAACACCTTAAGCTCTATGGCCAGGCGGTTGGCTGAGGTGGTTTTTCCCGATGAGGTTGGGCCTGCAAGGAAAATGACCCTGGGCTTCAGGGGGTGGGATATGATGTTGTCGGCAATTCGTGAGAATCTGCGCGCCTGGTACACCTCAGCAATTTTGATGAATTCAGGAAGTTCACCCCGCGCAATGACATCATTCAGCTCGGCTACACTCGAAATGCCCAGTTGCATCATGGCTTCTTCGGTTTGGTCAAAGCGCCTGAAGTATTTGCTGTGCTCCAGCTTGGCAGGCATCACCCTGTCGAAGAAATCAGGGTCGGCTACAAGGAAAAACCCATCTTTGAAACGGAACAACCTGAAGTCTTCAAGCTTGTCGTAATGCTCCCGCAAGCTGTTGATGAACAGTTCACTCATTCCGTTGATGTGGGCCAGATGAAGGCCTTGCATGGCTTGGGGACAAACTCCCCTTGATCCCAGCAGGTGGGTGATGTCGCTGCGTTTGTTTGCCTCAAAATATGTAATGATCTGCTCTGGAGACAGGGACTCCTGGGTAATGCTTACCTTTTCACGGATCAGCCTGTTCATTCGGGTCCTGATGCGCTGCAGGTCCTCATCCGTAGGCACATAGTGTTTGAAATATCCGTAAACTCCCCCCGGAATGCTGTAAGCAATGTAATAAGGCTCGTCTTTCAGTATTTGGGCGCTGGCCATGTTGAACAGCACCAACAGGGGTTCCATCAGGTTACGGAATGAAAGCTTGAAATATCCCGAAAGGGTATGTGCCTGGGGCTCGATCTGTGTCATACTATTGAATACAAAGTGTTTTGGATTTACCTTGTCAAATATCTTGCCAGGAAAAACCACCTGCAAAGATAATGCTTTCGGGGCGGTTTTCCGATTACAAACCAACCCTAACCCTCCCCTTGATTTAAAAATTCAAATAATTCGCCGCCTTTGTTTAGGTTTTTGAAAATGGTTCTTTAAATTTGTCGGTTGTAAACAGGAAAAGAGTCATGTACCCAAATCCACCCAAAATGATCGATTTATCCACCACTTATATGGGCCTTTCGCTTCGAAGCCCCGTTATCGTAGGTAGTTCTGGCCTTACACGAAGCATCGACAACCTGAAGGAAATTGAGGCCCACGGGGCTGGTGCCGTGGTGCTCAAATCGCTTTTCGAAGAGCAGATCAAGTTTGAGATCCGTAAAGTGTTTTCCTACGACGATATGGTTAGTGCCTATACCGAGGCCGACGATTACATCCGCAACTATGCACGCACCCATGCCCTCGACGAATACCTGAACCTGATCCGTGAAGCTAAAAAGGCCATCACCATCCCTGTCATTGCCAGCATTAACTGCGTAAGCGCTGAAGAATGGACCAGCTTCGCCAAAAACATCGAAGAAGCAGGAGCCGACGGCCTTGAGCTAAACATCTTTGTGGTGCCGTCCGACGTGGATATGGAAGGCAGTCAGTATGAAAAACTGTACTTTGATATCGTTGAAAAGGTCAAAAAGGAAATCAATATTCCCCTTGCGCTGAAGATTTCCTCTCATTTCTCAGGTTTGGGCAATATGGTAAAGAAACTTTCGTGGACAGGGGTAAAAGGGATCGTGCTGTTCAATCGTTTTTTCAATCCCGACATTGACATCGAGAAGATGCGCATGAGCGCTGGAAATATCTACAGCACCCCCGATGAGATCACCACTTCCCTGCGCTGGATTGGCATCCTGGCAGGCCGCGTTCAGACCGACCTCTGTGCCTCAACAGGGGTTCACGATGGCAAAGGCGCCA